>ERZ777003.1250-NODE-1250-length-40134-cov-60.515657_pt1 | contig 40134 bp, 28 predicted proteins | sample MGYA00374956_ERZ777003 | MGnify/ENA primary metagenome ERZ777003 (study PRJEB29302, sample SAMN06268252) | bioreactor metagenome | isolation source: Joint BioEnergy Institute, California, USA | place: USA:Joint BioEnergy Institute, California, USA | collected... | reverse complement strand
CCTCATCCCGGGGGCGGGTGAGGTTCCCGTAACCCGGCGGTTCCGCACACGGGTTCCCGTCCGCGGGGTTTGGCCGCCACACTCGGTCTATGCCGGATTTTGACCTTGTGGTGCTTGGCTCGGGGCCGGGCGGGCAGAAGGCGGCGATCGCGGCCGCCAAGCTGGGACGCCGGGTGGCGGTCGTCGAGCGGCGGAACATGATCGGCGGGGTGTCGGTCAACACGGGGACGATCCCGTCGAAGACGTTGCGCGAGGCCGTGCTCTTCCTCACCGGGCTGCACCAGCGCGAGCTGTACGGCCAGAGCTACCGGGTCAAGGAGGAGATCACGGTCGCCGACCTGATGGCCCGTACCCGGCACGTGATCGGCCGAGAGGTGGACGTGATCCGCAGCCAGCTGCTGCGCAACCGGATCACGCTGCTGCAGGGCACCGGCCGGTTCCTCGACCCGCACACGATCGGGGTGGTCGACGAGTTCGGCCGGGAGACCAAGGTCAGCGCCGAGAAGATCATCATCGCCACGGGGACCCGTCCGGCGCGGCCGGAGAGCGTGGAGTTCGACGGGCGGACGATCATCGACTCGGACGACATCCTCGCCCTGGAGCGGGTGCCGGACACGCTCGTCGTGGTCGGCGCGGGGGTGATCGGCATCGAGTACGCCTCGATGTTCGCCGCGCTCGGCACCAAGGTCACGGTGATCGAGCGGCGGGACCGCATGCTCGAGTTCGTCGACCTGGAGATCGTCGAGTCGCTCAAGTACCACCTGCGGGACCTCGCGGTCACCTTCCGGTTCGGCGAGCACGTGACCGCGGTGGAGCGCCACCCGGACGGCGCGATCATCGTGCTGGAGAGCGGCAAGCGCATCCCGGCCGACACCGTGCTCTACTCGGCCGGGCGGCAGGGCATGACCGACGGGATCGGCCTGGAGAACGCGGGGCTCACCGCCGACGCGCGCGGCCGGATCGCGGTGGACGAGCACTACCGTACGGCGGTGCCGCACATCTACGCGGTCGGTGACGTGATCGGGTTCCCGGCGCTCGCCGCGACCTCGATGGAGCAGGGCAGGCTCGCCGCCCACCACGCGTGCGGCGAGCCGGTGACCGGGCTGCACGCGCTCCAGCCGATCGGGATCTACACCATCCCGGAGATCGCGTTCGTGGGCCGGACCGAGGAGGAGCTGACCCGGGAGCACGTGCCGTACGAGGTGGGGGTCGCCCGGTACCGCGAGCTCGCGCGCGGGCAGATCATCGGCGACACGTACGGCATGCTCAAGCTGCTCGTCTCGCCCGAGGACCGGTCGCTGCTCGGCGTGCACATCTTCGGCGCGGGCGCGACCGAGCTGCTGCACATCGGGCAGACCGTGATGGGGCTGGGCGGCACCGTCGACTACCTGGTCGACGCGGTGTTCAACTACCCGACCCTCGCCGAGGGGTACAAGGTCGCCGCGCTCGACGCGGCCAACAAGCTGCGCCGCATGGCCCGGTACGCGGGCGCCGCGGGCTGAGCCCGCTCATCAGGCGCAGGCGCGGGCGGCGCGCACGTCCTCGTAGACGCGGACCAGCTCCTGGCCGATGCGCTCGAGCGAGTAGCGGGACCGGGCCCGGTCGGCGCCGGCGTAGCCAAGCGCGGTGCGCAGGGTGGGGTCGGCGAGCACCTCGCGGGCGCGGCGGGCGAGCGCGGCCGGCCGGCTGGGCGGGATGAGGAACCCGGTCACCCCGTCGACCACCGAGTCGAGGTGGGCGCCGACCGCCGAGGCGATCACCGGGACGCCGCAGGCCATCGCCTCGAGGGCGACCATGCCGGTGGGCACGGCCTGCGGGAGCGTCAGCACCACGTCGGCGCTGCGCATGAGCTTGGGCATGGCGGCGTGCGGGACGCGGCCGAGGAAGGTCACCCGGTCCTGCACCCCCACCTCCTCGGCGAGGGCGCGCAGCCGCCGGTAGTCGGGGTCGGACTCGAGGTCGCCGGTGGCCGGGCCGCCGGCGATCACCAGCTCGGCGCCGGGCACGGCCTCCAGGGCGCGGATCGCGGTGCCCGCGCCGCCCGCAGGGGTGAGCCTGCCGACGTGCACCAGGCGCGGCCGCTCGCCGCGCGGGAACGCCGGGCCGCGCCTGCGGAACCGCTCGACGTCGACGCCGCCGGGCACGATCGCGATGTTGCGCCGCGGCACGCCGATGCGGATCAGCTCGGACTCCTCGCCCGCGCAGGAGGCGATCACCGCGCTGGCGCGACGGCCGATGGCACGTTCCAGGCGGATCCGGACCTCGGGGTCGGGGCCGCCGCGGGCGTCGTCGCCGCTCTCGTCCTCGTCGTTCCGCCCGCCGAGCGAATGGAACGTCTGCGTGACCGGCACCCCGAGCGCGTCGGCGCCGGCGATGGCGGCGAGCCCGCCGGTCCACGAGTGGGCGTGGATGACGTCGGGCCGCTCCCGGCCCCAGCGTTCCTGCAGCCCGGCGCTGAAGTCGGACAGGTACGGCAGCAGCTTGCCCTCGGGCAGCCACGTGGCCGGCCCGGCGGGCACGTGCTCGACGGTGACCCCGGGGGCGAGCCGTCCGCGATCGCGCAGCTCGGGGGAGTAGCGGCGGGTGTAGACGGTGACCCGGTGGCCGCGGCTGAGTTCCCTGGCGATGGCCGGGGTTTCCGGAGACAGTTCGTGGGCGGAGACGATGGCGATATGCATGTGACACACCTCAGGTGCTCAGGGGACCCAAACCTTGGGCCGCGCGCGCCGGGGGGTGTGCCTCGAGGCAGTGCGCCTGTTTAGCCATACCGCGGGTAGCACTTTCCCAAACTGCCCACATCGGAAATTTCCGGACAGAGATGCTTCGTCCGTCGCGGCGGCGAAGCGGCACGTCCTCGCGCCGGAGCCGGACCCGCGCCGGGCGTGGCCAGGGCCACAGTGCCCGGCGGGCCGTAACCCGCCGCTGGTCCGGCGCTGACGCGCGCTTGACCTTGGCGCGCCTCGCCAAAGCACCGCATCACCATTACTGGCGATTCATAGGTGGAAAACCGGTCACCTCTGGGCAAGTATCGGACTCAAGAGGTCCAGCAGAGGGCCTCGCCCTCGGACAGAGGCGCGAGGCGTCGGCGTGCTCCACGTGAAGGAAAACCCTGCCAAACCCCCCGGTCGCCGGTCTCCGCCTCGCCGTGGCACGCACGAGGGAGAGGATATGACCGAGGACCGTGCCGTACTGCTACTCGACGAACCCACCGCCGAAGAGCTCCTCGCCGAGCTGCACGAGCCCGGCGTGAGCGAGGAGCGGCGAATGCGCATCCGCGAGCGGGTCGTCGAGATGCACCTGCCGATGGCGAGGGACATCGCCCGGCGCTACCTGCACCGCGGCGAACCTCTGGAGGATCTGCTCCAGGCGGCCTACGTCGGCCTGATGAAGGCGATCAACGGGTTCGACCCCAGCCTCGGGCACAGCTTCCGCGGCTACGCGATGGTCACCATGACCGGCGAGGTCAAGCGCCACTTCCGGGACCGCACCTGGGCGGTCCGGGTGCCGCGGCTGTACCAGGAGCGGCGCTCCGAGCTCAACCGGCTGGTCGCCGACTTCACCCAGGAGCTGGGCAGGTTCCCCACGATCGCCGAGCTCGCCGAGCGCATGCGCATCACCGAGGAGGAGATGCTGCTCACCCTCGACGCGTCGGCCGCCTACAGCACCCTGTCGCTCGACGCCCCGCTCGGCGCCGACGACGACGCGGCCGCGCTGGGCGACGTGATCCCGGACGAGGACGACGAGCTCGCCACGCTCGTCGACCGGGAGGCGGTCAAGCCGCTCATCGACGAGCTGCCGCCGCGCGAGAAGAACATCCTGCTGCTGCGGTTCTTCGGCAACATGACCCAGGCCGAGATCGCCGCGGAGTTCGACATCTCGCAGATGCACGTCTCCCGCATCCTCCGCAAGGTGCTCGACCAGCTCCGCAACGAGCTCATGGCCGAGGCGCCCGCCGAGCGGGACGGCACCTGACCGTCGCCGCGCGGGCGGGGGCGTGCGTGCCCCGCGCCGCGTGGCCGCCCCATGCCGGCCGTACGCCCCCGGACCCGCGCGCGTCGGCGCGCGATATGGGGGTAGGGGGCGGCCCATGACCTACCGAACCTCCCGAACCGTTCCCCGAATAGTGATCGTCGGCGGCGGATTCGTCGGCACGTACGTCGCGCTGCGGCTGCAGAGGCTGCTGCGGGTCGGCGAGGCGAGGGTCACCCTCGTCGACGTCGACTCCTACATGACCTACCAGCCGTTCCTGCCGGAGGCCGCGGCGGGCAACGTCGAACCCCGCCACCTGGTGGTGTCGCTGCGCGCGGTGCTGCCGCGGTTCGAGATCGTCAGCGGCCGCGCCACCCGGGTCTGCCTCGGCGACCGCCGGGTGCACGTCGAGCTCCAGGAGGGGCCGCCGCGCGAGATCCCGTACGACTACCTCGTCTTCGCCCCCGGGTCGATCTCCCGCACGCTGCCGATCCCCGGCCTCGCCGAGTGCGGCATCGGGTTCAAGACCGTGGAGGAGGCGATCCACCTGCGCAACCACGTGCTCGGCTGCCTCGATCTGGCCGCCTCCACCACCGACGAGGCGGTACGGCGCCGCGCCCTCACCTTCGTGTTCGTCGGCGCCGGGTACGCGGGCGTGGAGGCGCTCGCCGAGCTGGAGGACATGGCCCGCGACGCCTGCCGCTACTTCGACGGGGTGCGCACCTGCGACATGCGCTGGTACCTGGTGGAGGCCACCGGGCGGATCATGCCCGAGGTGGGCGAGGACATGGCCGAGTGGACGCTGCACCAGCTGCGGCGGCGCGGCATCGACGTCCGGCTCAACACCCGGCTGGAGTCCGCGGTCGACCACCACATCGTGCTCAGCGACGGCGAGGAGTTCGACGCCGACACCCTGGTGTGGACGGCGGGCGTGAAGCCGAACCCGCTCACCGCCTCCTGCGACCTGCCCCTCGACGCCAAGGGCCGGGTGCGGGTGACCCCGATGCTCACCGTCGAGGGCGCCGGGTACGCGTTCAGCGCCGGCGACTGCGCCGCCGTACCCGACCTCACCAACCCCGGCGCGACCACCGCGCCGAGCGCCCAGCACGCGGTACGGCAGGCCCGGCGGCTCGCCGAGAACCTCGTGGCGACGCTGCGCGGCGAGGAGCTCAAGCCGTACCGGCACTCCTACGCCGGGTCGGTGGCGAGCCTCGGCCGGTACAAGGGCGTGGCCCAGGTCTACGGCATGAAGCTGCGCGGCTTCCCCGCCTGGTTCATGCACCGCACCTACCACCTGTCGCGCATGCCCACGCTCAACCGCAAGGCCCGCATCCTCATGGACTGGACGCTCGCGCTGTTCTTCCGCCGGGAGATCGTCTCGATGGGCGCCCTCACCGATCCGCGGCGCGAGTTCGAGTTCGCCGCCAAGGGAGCGGGCGCGCCGCAGGCCGCCCCTGCGGCGGAGGCCCGGGAGGAGCGGGCGCGCGAGGCGGAACGGGTGCGCGCCGGCCGCCCGTGACCGCCGGTCCCCGGGCGCGGGGCCGCGGGGTCAGCGGGTCCGGGTGAGCTCGTCGAGCAGCGCGTCGGCGTCCCGGTACGGGTCCGGCGGTACGGCCGGCGCGCCGGCGGTCACCGGGGGAGCAGGCCGTTCCTGCGGCCGGGCCGTCCTGCGGTGGCGTCCCCGCGCCGGGGCGGGGCGGCCCGCGGTACGGCGCAGCCGGGTGCGGGCCGCGACGAGCACGGTCCCGGCGACCGCGACCAGCAGCGCCACCACGGTCAGCGTCTCGATCGGCGCGCCGAACGGCGTGACGCCGGGCTCGCCCCGGCGGCCGAGGTCCACCACCCGCTCCGGCCAGGAGATCCGCGTCTGGTCGAGGTACTCCTTCACCTTGCGCGGCAGGCCGTACCCGACCACCTTGCTCTCGTCGCGGACCTTGCGCTTCAGCCAGACCTTGTCGACGTTGCCCTCGATCGTGTGGATGCGGTCGCCCTCGACCCGCTCCACGATGCCCACGTGGTCGATCTTCGAGATCTTCTTCGACCCCGACCAGTCGAAGAACACCAGGGCGCCCGGCTCCGGCCGGTCCGACCAGGCCTGGTGGCGTTGGAACCAGCGGGCGTGCGAGGGCGTCCACGCGAACGTGCCGACGTACTCGCTCACGCCCGCCTTGTGGGCGGCCCAGGCGATGAACATGTCGCACCAGGCGCCGGTCGTGAACTGCGGATCCCCGCCGGCGACGTGCTCGGCGTACCACTCGCCGTACTTGGTGCGCTGCCCGGCCTTCTCCCGGTAGCCGAGCTCGGCGCGGACGACGTCGAGGAGCTCTCTGGCGATCGGATCCATCCGGTTGTCAGGCATCCCCACTCCCGCCGGGCCCGCACGGGCGGGGCCCGCTCACCGGGCCGCGGCCGCTGCGCAGGTCGATGTCGCGCCAAGGGGAGGGTAACAAGACGGTCGGGAAAATCCCGTGAGTCCGGCAAAAAGGGAATCGCGGTCGGCCAATGGGGCCGGTGTGGCCGGGCCGCCGCCGGTCGTACCGCGCCGCTGCTAACCTCCCTGCACGAAAGGTCCTCTCCGCGGGAGAGGGAAGGTGCGCGGGCGGCGACCCGCCCGCGGGCGAGCACGTGGGCGGTGACATGGCGGGGCGCAAGCCCAAGATCGATCGGGCGGAGCTGGCGCGGCTGGTGGCCGAGGGCCGGACGGTCGCGGAGCTCGCCGCGCACTTCGGGGTGAGCGAGTCCGGCATCCTGCAGGCCAAGCGCGCCGCCGGGCTCGCCAAGCCGATGCTCGACCACGGCCGGGCGATCCCGTGGAAGCTCGACCGGGCGCACTACCAGAGCGGGCCCGCCACCAATTTGCGCAACCTGTCCGCGATCGCGCAGGGCGCCGACATCCCCCAGGTGAAGATCAACACCGCGCTGCGGTGGGCGCGGCGGCTCGTCGACGGCGGGCTCGACATCGACTACGACCGGGAGCACGGCTTCCGGGAGATTCCCGCGCCGGAGGGCGGCGGGCACATCGCGGCCGTGCTCGCCGAGGCCGTCGCCGCGCTCGAGAAGCGGGAGGGTACGGCCGCGCCCGGGGAGCCGCGCGACAACGGCTAGCGCCCGGCGGACGGGAGGAAGAGGAGGGCGTCGCCCACGGTGCGCTCGCCCTTCGCGTCGGAGGGCCGGTTGGCGAGCTCGCCGTGCACCGCGAGCGTGACCGAGCCGCCGCCGTCGAGGTTGATCGCCTCCACCGCGCCGAGCCGGCGCAGGAACCGCGCGCCCTCCAGCAGGCTGAGGCCGTCGCTGTAGCCGGGCCGGCGGCCGTCGGCGACGAGCAGGATGAGCCGGTCGCGGCGGTCGATGCCGAGCATGACCCGCGGGCCGCGCCGGATGCCCCAGCGGTAGAGGAAGTCGGGCTCCTCGGGCCGGTAGACGCCGTCGGTGGCGACGTCGACGTGGATCCGGCCGTCGCGGATGAGCTCGGGGCCGCCGTTCACCACGTCGCCGCTGCCGAGCGCGACGGTGCGGCCGTCCTCGTCGAGGACCCGCTGCCGGATCGTCAGCCGGGTGCCGGGTTTGGCGTGGGCGGTGAGCCAGTCCGCGCCCTCGCCGATGCCCGCGAGCACCCGCCGTCGCGCGGGGACCGGGCCGCCGGGCGTGCGGTGCCGGATCACCCGGCCGTCGCCGTCGAGCACCACCTCGACGCCCTTCCCGGCCGGGGTCTTCCGGCCGAGCGCCGAGGTGAACAGCACGATCTCCGAGGGGTCGGTGCAGGTGACGTCGTGCCGCGGCTCCTCGGTGGGGGAGTCGCCGCCCACGCCGCCGCAGTTGCGGATCAGGCCGGGGCGCCGGTTCACGCCGTCGATCTCGCGGCTCCGCCCGCCCGCGGCGACGGTCAGCTCGGTGGTGAGCCGGGCGATCCGCGGGCGGCCGCCGGGCAGCAGCAGCGCGGCCCGGCCGTTGGTGGCGAGGCTCTCCAGGCGGCCGTCGTACACGCCGATGCCGGCCGGCACGCCCGGCAGGCCGTCCCGGTCGTGCATGACGAAGTAGCCCGCGTTCACCGCGAGCACCGCCCCGCCGTCCCGGGCCATCGCGGTCGTGGTCTCCCGGCGGGCGAGGGCCCTGCCGTACGTGGCGGTGATCTCGCCGGTGTAGCGGGCCGGGTCGATCAGGGCGACGTGCACCACGGCGCTGTGCCCGCCGTACGGGTCGAGCTCCACCGGGTCCTGCCGCGCCGACTCGGCCACGGCGGTGAACCCGGCCCGGGTGAGCCGGTCGGCGAGCGCCTGCGCCTCGGCCCGCTCCGGGAACACCCCGGCGCGCACCCGCCAGCCGAGCGGGCCGCTCGGCACGCCCGCGTACCCCGGCGCGCCGATCGGCTCCGCGGTCGCCTCGACCCCGGCCCGGCCCAGCCGCCGGGTGAGCGCGGCGGCCGCGTCGCGGCTGAGCAGGCGGTCGGGTTTGCCGCCGGCCTCGGTGACCGTCACCGCCCACCGGCCCGGCCCGGACGGGTCGCCGAGCGTGCCCCGGTACAGGGTGATGCCCTCCGTGACCTCCTCGCCCGGCCAGGCACGGAGCGGGGCGGGCGGGTCCGCCGTGGCCCCCGGCAGGGCGGCGGCGGGCAGGGGCGGCGCGGCGCAGCACACCGACACCGCCACACCCGCCGCGATCAGGCCCGCGACCCGCATGACCACCCCCGGCGCCCGGCGCGGCGAGCACGGCGCGGCCCCGGGCGGATGTTCCTCTCCGTCAACATTCGTTACTCTACGTGACTGCGCGTGGTGTCCGTGCCCTTTACGGATGCGGCGACGCGAAAGCCCCGCACACGGTGCTTGGCCGATATTTGGCGTCGCCGGGGGGCATGCCCGCGACGCGCGAGGGATACAGAAGACGGGGTGGTCATGGGACTGGGGGGAACGCTGGGGTTACCGGTGCCGTCGGCGGGGAGTCTGCTCGCGGGCGCCATCCGGCTCACGGTCGCGGGCACCGCGGCGCTGGTGAACGCGCCCGTCGGCGTGGTCCGGACGGCGCGGCGCGTCCCCGCCGTCGTCGAGGAGGGCCTCGGGCTGGCGCGCCGGGTCCGGCGGTACGACGGCCGCGTGCACATCGACCTGCGCTCGGGCGCGCCGATGACCCCCGCCCGCGCCGAGGCGCTCGAGTCCGCCCTCGCCGCCCACCCCGGCGTGGCGTGGGCGAGCGTGAACGCGCCGCTCGGCCGGGTGATCGTGGCGCTGGACGACCCGGACACCGACCCGGCCGAGCTGGTGGCGATCGTGGCGGAGGCGGAGGACGAGCCGGACGGGCCGCCGGCGGAGGCGGACGGCGGCGGGCCGGAGGTGCGCGTCTCCCCGGTGCTCATGCTCGTCGCCGACGCCCTCGGCCTGGCGCTGACCGCGGTGCAGCGGGCCACCCGGTGGACGCCGCTGCCCGCCGAGATCCCCGCGGCGATCGGGTTCGTCGACGCCGTGCCCCCGCTGCGCCGGATCGCCGCCGCCGCGGTCCCCGTCCACCTGCTGCCGCTCGCCGTCGCCGCCGCCCAGACGTTCGCCCCCGGCATGGCCGGGCTCACCGCCGACGTGTTCGCGCGGCTCGTGCAGTGGCGGGAGCTGCGCGCCGAGGAGGCCGCGTTCCGGCTCCGGGAGCCCGAGCTGTGCGGCACGCCGGAGCGGGCCCGCGCCTGGCAGGCCGTACCGGCCCGGACCTGCCCGCTGGGCACCGGCATGCGGGAGCGGCACGCCCACCACTCCCTCGCCGCGGCCGCCGCGTGCACGGCCGCCGGCCTGCTCGCGGGCGACCTGCGGCGGGGCCTGCAGGTCGGGCTCGCCGCCCTGCCGAAGGCGGCGTCGACCGGGCAGGAGGGGTTCGCCGCCGAGCTCGGCACCGTGCTCGCCCGGCGCGGCGCCGTCGTCATCCGGCCGGACGTGCTGCGCCGGCTCGACCGCGTCGACACCGTGGTCGCCGACGCCGAGGTGCTGCTGTCGCCCGAGCCGTCGATCGGCGAGGTGGTCGTGCTGCCCGGCGCCGACGCCGAGGAGGCGGCCGAGCGCGTCCACGCCCTCTTCGACCCCGAGGAGTTCCGGCGGCGGGCGGTCGGCTCCGGCCCCGGCGCCGCCGCCGTACCGGGCGGGCGGGCCGTGCTGCGCACCGAGAACGGCTGGACCCTCGGCCCCGTCGAGCTGCTCGATCTGGCCGGGCGGCGCGGCGAGCGGGAGCGGCGGCGGCTCGCCGCCACCGGCCCGCTGGCCGTGCTCGGCCTGGCCCGCGACCGCCGCCTGTACGCGCTCGTCTCGGTGGTGCGCCGCCCGCACGACCGCGCGCACGCCCTGGTGACCGCGGCCCGGCGGGCGGGGCTGCGGTTCGTGCTCGCCGGCGGGGGCGTGGACCTGCCCGGGCCGCCGGTGGAGACCGTGCCCGGCGGCGACCGCCTCGCCGCGTCGGTGCGCGCGCTCCAGGAGGCCGGCGCGGTGGTGCTGCTCGTCGCCCGCGACGGCGGGGCGCTCGCCGCCGCGGACGTCGGGGTCGGGATCGGCGCCCCGGACGGGCCGCCGCCGTGGGGCGCGCACGTGATCGCGAGCCGGGACGGCATCGGCACCGCGGTCACGGTGGTCACCGCCGTGCCGTACGCCCGCCGGGCGGGGGAGTGCGGCGTGACGCTCGCCCGGTCCGGCAGCGGCGTGGGCGCGCTCGCCGCGCTCGTCGGGCCGCGGAACCGGGTGGCCGCGCGGGCGCAGGTCGCCGTGGCCGGGGCGGCCGTGCTCGCCCTCGGGTACGGCGTGTGGCAGGCCCGGCGGGCCGCGCGGGTGCCGCCACCGCCGCCGCTGCCCGTCACCCCCTGGCACGCGATGCCGGTCCCGGCCGTGCTCGCCGCGCTGCGCACCACCGAGCGCGGGCTCGGCGAGGACGAGGCCCGGCGCCGGGCCCGGCCGCGTACGGCGGGCCGCCGCCTGGCGGTGCCCGCGATCGTGCGCGCCGTCGGGGCGGAGCTCGACAACCCGATGGCGCCGGTGCTCTCGGTCGGCGCGATCGGCTCGGCGATGATCGGATCGCTCGCGGACACCGTGCTGATCGGCCTGGTGATGTTGTCGTCCGCGCTCGTCGGCGGGGTGCAGCGGGTCGCCGTCGAGCGCACCGTGGCCCGCATGGCGGCCCGCGGCACGGTGCAGGCCACGGTGCGGCGCGACGGCCGGGAGCGGCGCATCGACGCCGCCGAGCTCGTGCCCGGCGACGTGATCGTGCTGCGCTCCGGCGACCTGGTGCCCGCCGACTGCCGGATCATCGCGGCCGACGGGCTGGAGACCGACGAGTCCGCGCTCACCGGCGAGTCGCTGCCGGTCGCCAAGACCGACCGGCCGGTGCCCGCCGCGCAGGTCGCCGACCGGCGGTCGATGGTCTACGAGGGGACCGTGGTCGCCGCCGGGGAGGCCGAGGCGGTCGTGGTCGCGGTCGGCGAGCTGACCGAGACAGGCCGGGCGCTCGCCGCCGCGGCCGGGGCGGCGCCGGTGACCGGGGTGGAGGCGCGGCTCGCCGAGATCACCCGGGCGACCACGCCGGTCGCCCTCGGCGCCGCGCTCGCCTCCGCGCTGTCCGGCGCGCTGCGCGGGCTGCCGCTGCGCGTGAACCTGGAGACCGCGATCAGCCTCGCCGTCGCCGCGGTGCCCGAGGGGCTGCCGCTGCTGGTCAGCGCCGCCCAGCTCGCCGCCACCCGGCGGCTCGCCGCCCGCGGCGTGTACGCGCGCGACCCCCGCACGATCGAGGCGCTCGGCCGGGTGAACGTGCTGTGCTTCGACAAGACCGGCACCCTCACCGAGGGCGGCATGCGGCTCACCCACGTCGCGGACGGCCGGCACGTGCGGCCGCTCGCCGAGCTCGACGAGCCGCTGCGGCGGGTGCTCACCGTCGCGCTGCGCGCCACGCCGTACGCGGGGGACGACGAGAGCCACCCGCACCTCACCGACGCCGCGGTCGAGGAGGGCGCGGCCGAGGCCGGGGTCGACCGGGGGGACTGGGAGCGGCTGGTGGAGATCCCGTTCGAGCCGTCCCGCGGCTTCCACGCCACCCTCGGCCGGGTCGGCGACCGCGTCCTGGTGTGCGTCAAGGGCGCCCCGGAGGTGGTGCTGCCGCGCTGCCGTACCGGCCTCGGCGGGGAGCTCGACCACAAGGAGGTGGAGGCGGAGGTCGAGCGGCTCGCCGCCACCGGGCACCGGGTGCTCGCCGTCGCCGAGGGCGAGATCCACGTGTCCGCGGCGGAGCTCGCCGCGCTGACCGGCGAGGGCGGGCAGGAGCGCGCCGCCGAGCTGCTCGCCGGCGGGGCCGCGGGCGATCTGACGTTCGCCGGGCTGCTCGGGCTCGCCGACGTGGTGCGGGACGCCGCCGCCCCGGCGATCGCCCGGCTCACCGACGCCGGGGTGCAGATCGTCATGCTCACCGGCGACCACCCGAGCACCGCGGGCGCGATCGCCGCGCACGTCACCGGCCGGGACGTCGGCCACCACATCCTCACCGGCACCCAGATCGATGAGCTGTCCGACGAGGAGCTCGACCGGCTGCTGCCCACCGTGGACGTGGTCGCCCGGTGCACGCCCGCGCACAAGGTCCGGGTCGTCGAGTCGTTCCAGCGCATCGGCCGGGTGGTGGCGATGACCGGGGACGGGGCGAACGACGCCGCGGGCATCCGGCTCGCCGACGTCGGCATCGCGCTCGGTGGCGGCACCCGGGCCGCGCAGGCCGCGGCCGACCTCGTGGTCGCCGACGACCGGCTGGAGACGATCATCTCCGCGCTGGTGGAGGGCCGCGCGATGTGGGCCTCGGTACGCGAGGCGCTCGCCATCCTCGTCGGCGGCAACCTCGGCGAGATCGCCTTCACCCTGGCCGGCGCGCTCACCACCGGGCGGACCCCGCTGACCGCGCGGCAGCTGCTGCTGGTGAACCTGCTCACCGACCTGGCGCCCGCGCTGGCGATCGCGGTGCGGGCGCCGTCGGAGGACGTCGCCGCGGCGCTGCTCGAGGAGGGGCCGGAGACCTCGCTGGGGCGCGCGCTCACCCGGGACATCACCACGCGCGCCACGGTCACCGCGCTCGGCGCGATCCTCGGCTGGGCCATGGCCCGGCTCACCGGTCCCGCCGCCCGCGCCCGCACCGTCGGGCTCGTGGCGCTCGTCGGCACCCAGCTCGCGCAGACGCTCGCCGCCGGGGGCCGGGACCGGGGCGCGCTGCTGTCCGCCCTCGGCTCGGCGGCGCTGCTCACCGCGGTGGTGCAGATCCCGCCGGTGAGCCTGTTCTTCGGCTGCGTGCCGCTCGACCCGCCGGCCTGGGCGGCCGCGCTGTCCGCGATCGCGGCCGCCATGCTCGCGTCCCGGTTCCTGCCCGGGCTGCTGCGGCGCCTGTCGCCCGGCCCGCGCGCGGACCACGCCGAGCCCGGCCGAATGCCGGAGAGGCTCCCGGCCGTCGAGGCGGCGCCGGCGGCGGCCCTGCCCGCGGGCGCGTCCTGACCGGCCCGCCCGCGGCCGGTCAGGAGGCGAGGACGGCGGCCTCCTCTTCCTCCACGCGCCGGTTCCACTCGCGCTTGGACGACTGCCAGCCGTCCTCGTCGGTGCCGCGCCGCCAGTAGCCGGAGATGGACAGCCGCTCCAGCGGCAGGCCGCGCTCCACGCGCAGGTACCGGCGCAGCTCCCTGACGAACCCGGCCTCGCCGTGCACGAAGGCGTGCGGCTCGCCGGGCGGCCACTCCAGCGCGCGCACCGCCGCCACGAGCCGGTCGCCGACCGCGGCCCCGTCGCGGTGCAGCCATGTGACGCGGGCACCGGCGGGCGCGTCGAGCGGAATCTCGTCCTCGGTCCCGGCGACCTCCACGAACACGTGGGCGGTGGCGTCCGCGGGCAGCCGCTCGAGCGCGGCGGCGATCGCGGGCAGCGCGCTCTCGTCCCCGGCGAGCAGGTGCCAGGGCGCCTCCGGGTCGGGCGCGTACGCCCCGCCGGGGCCGACGAACCACAGCACGTCCCCGGGCGCGGCGGCGGCCGCCCACGGCCCGGCGAGGCCCTCGGCGCCGTGGTAGACGAAGTCGATGGTGAGCTCGCGGGCCGCGGCGTCCCAGCGGCGCACGGTGTAGGTGCGCATGCGCGGCCACTGGTCGCGGGGCAGGCCGGAGCGGATCGCCTCGAGGTCGATCGGCTCGGGGTAGGTCACGCCCGGCGGCGGGAACAGCAGCTTCACGTAGTGGTCGGTGTAGCGGCCGGCCTCGAACTCCCGCAGCCCCTCCCCGCCGAGCACGACGCGGACCAGGTGGGGGGTGAGGCGTTCGGCCCGCCGGACCTCGCCGCGGAAGGCCCGCCTGGGCCTGGGCGCTCGTCTCTCCGTCATCCGGCCTCCCCGAACTGCGCTTCTTAGGCGCACCTAAATCACTTTAGGTAAGCCTAAATCACTGTTCGGGTAGATCGTCCCCACGGGGCGCGCGCAATGTTGGAACGGTTCCCGTGAGAGAGCGCTCTCAGATCCGACAGCAAACTTTACTTTGCTGTTGACAGCCGTTTTTGCGCACTCTACCGTCTCCGGTTAAGAGAGCGTTTCCTCGATCTTCCGCAGCGCGGAAGAGCGTGGTGAGCCCTCGGCGACGCGTCGTTTCCGGGCGGGTCTCGTGCGGGCACGGGCGCCCGTGCTCCGCCGTACCGGACCCGCCTTTGCCTCCATCCCCCCACCCAGAGAGGCATGAGCATGCGTGTCCCCATCCATCCCCATCCCGCCCCGGCGCCACGGTGGCGCCGGCGCACGCTCGCCGCGATCGTCGCCGCGGCGGTCACCCTGCTCGCGTCGTTCGCGGTCGCCGCACCGGCGAACGCGTCCGTGCCGACGTACTCCGGCTGGTCGCTGGTGTGGGCCGACGACTTCAACGGCCCGGCCGGCTCGCTGCCCTCGTCGGAGAACTGGATCTTCGACACCGGCCACTCCTACCCGGGGGGCCCGAACAACTGGGGCACCGGTGAGATCCAGCGGTACACCGCCGACCCGGCGAACGTGAGCCTCGACGGCAACGGCAACCTGCGCATCACCCCGCTGCGCAGCGCCTCCGGCGAGTGGACCTCGGCCCGCATCGAGACCCGGCGCGCCGACTTCAAGCCCGCCCCCGGCCGCGTGCTGCGGATCGAGGCCCGGATCCAGATGCCGAACGTGACCGGTGAGGCCGCGCTCGGCTACTGGCCCGCGTTCTGGGCGCTCGGCTCGCCGTACCGGGGCGACTACTGGAACTGGCCGCGCATCGGCGAGTTCGACATCATGGAGAACGTCAACGGGCTCAACCGGGTCTGGGGCGTGCTCCACTGCGGCGTGGCGCCGGGCGGGCCGTGCAATGAGTATGACGGCCTGCAGGGCAGCCGGGAGTGCCCGGGCACGACCTGCCAGGCCGGGATGCACACCTACCGGTTCGAGTGGGACACCTCGAAGAGCCCCAACGAGCTGCGGTGGTACGTCGACGGCCAGCTCTACCACACCATCCGGCAAGACCAGTTCGACGCGACCACCTGGTCGAACATGACGAGCCACGCCGGGTACTTCCTGCTGCTGAACGTGGCGATGGGCGGCGGCTTCCCCGACGGGGTCTCGGGCCGCGCCACCCCGACCGCCGCGACCGTGCCCGGCCGGCCGATGGTCGTCGACTACGTCGGCGTGTGGCAGAGCGGCAGCGGCGGCTCCACGCCCACCCCGAACCCGGGCGGCGGCTTCAACGCCCGCTCGATCATCCAGGCCGAGGACTTCAGCGCCCAGCAGGGCACCTTCACCGAGCCGACCACGGACGAGGGCGGCGGCCGTAACGTCGGCGGCATCGCCAACGGCGACTGGCTGCGGTACGACAACGTGGACTTCGGCTCCACACCGGTGACGCAGTTCAAGGCCCGCGTCGCCTCCGGCGCCGCGCCCGGGGTGAGCGGCCTCGTCCAGGTACGGCTCGGCAGCCCCACGGCCACCCCGATCGGCGACTTCGCGATCGCCAACACCGGCGGGTGGCAGAGCTGGCGCACGGTCCCGGCGAACATCGCGCCGACCACCGGCAAGCACACCGTGTACATCACGTTCTCCAGCGGCCAGCCCGCGGACTTCGTCAACCTCAACTGGTTCACCTTCTCGAACTGAGTGCGCCTCCCGAGTTAGGTACGCACCGTCCGCGGCCGGGGTCACCCGGAGCCCGGCCGTACCCCTCCTCCTCCCGGCCCACGTCCGGCCCGGTTACAACCGGCCGGCGTGGGCCGGTCCGCGTGCGGGGCCGGGACGACGAAGATCGTGGAAGTGCCGCCACGGCCACGGCAGGGCCGCGCGCGTGGTAATGTTTCTTCCCGAGCACAACGTGCTCGGATGCCGGGGACGCCCCCGGCGGCGGGACGTGGCGCAGCTTGGTTAGCGCACTAGACTGGGGGTCTAGGGGTCGCGAGTTCAAATCTCGCCGTCCCGACGAGCGGCGAAGGGCCGGTCGCGAGGTACGCGGTCGGCCTTTTCCTGTTTCCCCGGGGAAACACCGATCGCATGCGAGTGATCGGCGCCCACGTCCACGTGGTCACGACCTCGGGGCTCAAGCCCCCGATCGCGGGCTGGATCACCACCGAGCTGCGCCGCCGGCTCGACCTGGGCGCGATCGCGCGCAAGCGGCACACGGTGCGCGGCGGCTTCCCGATGGACCTGCCCGAGCCGTACCCGGTGTACGGCTGTGCGAGTCGCTGGGCGTGCCGAAGCGTGGAGAAGGACCGGCCGCGGGGACCGGTCAGGGGGCCGGGTGGGGCGCCGGGGCGCGGTGCGGTGGGGCGGGCTTCGGCGTGGGTGCGGCGCCGTCCCGGACGGCCGCCTCGTGGCGGGCGACAAGGTGGCGGCGCATCAGCAGGGCGGCCATCTCGGCGTCGGCGTCGAGCACGGCGCGGATCACCGCGGCGTGCTCCGGCCAGGAGTCCGCGGGCGCGCCCGTACGGCCGGCGCGTAACTGCCGGGCCTGGTTGCGCACGGAGCGGATCAGGTCGCCGAGCACCTTGGAGCCGGTGCCCGCGGCGACCAGGTCGTGGAACTCGGCGTTGAGGCGGGCCAGCGTCTCGTCGTCGCCGACCGCGGCCGCGTGGTCGCCCGCCTCCAGCACCCGGCGCAGCTCGGCGAGCGTGCCGGGATCCCGGCGCTCGGTGAGCTTGCGGATCGCGATCAGCTCGAGGGACAGGCGGATCTCCAGGATCGTGCTCTGCTCCTCGGCGTCGAACTGCACCACGCGCACGCCCCGGCGCGGGATCGTCTGCACCAGCCCCTCGGCCTCCAGCCGCCGGAAGGCCTCCCGCACCGGGAGCCGGGAGACGCCCAGCCGGTTCGACAGCGCGCCCTCGGCGAGCCGGGCCCCAGGGGCGAGTGTGCCGTCGAGAATCCAGCGCCGTAACTGATCGGCCACCTCGTCACGGAGCGTGCGATGGGTCTCGCCGATGGACAATCGACCGGTCCTCCTGTCGATACCACGGGTGAATACAATCCGTGCCGCCCGTGGCGGCGCCACGCGACCACGCCGGAGAACGCGCTCCGGCCGGAAGTGCCTTGCTCGCCGGGGCTTGCGATCCATCATGCCAGCAATCGCCGCGTGATAGGGCGAGAGGGCACTCTCTCTGAAAAACGTTCCCGGGATCCAATATCCGGGCATTTCTGCTTTTTGTAATCGCCTGCTCACCGCCCGGTGAAAGCCCGCCGCTCCTCGTCACGGCGCCCACGCGGCCGCCCCCGCCGGCAAAGCGCGCAGGCCGTACCGCGGGCGGGGGAGAGGCGGGAAAATCGTGCGCCCGCGCCCTCCGGAATCGGCCTTCGCGGTTCGGCGGCCGGGTTCCCGGCCGGGGCGTCAAAGGCCGTACTCCTCCAATAGCCGAAGCCAGATTTCGCTCACCGTGGGAAATGCGGGCACCGCGTGCCACAGCCGGTCGAGCGGGATCCGCGCGGTGACCGCGACGGTGGCGGCGTGCAGCAGCTCGCCGACCCCGGGCCCGACGAAGGTCACGCCGAGCAGGATCCGGTGCTCCTCGTCCACCACCGCCTTGGCCCGGCCGGTGTAGCCGTCGCCGAGCAGGTAGGCGCCGGAGACGCTGCCGATGTCGTACTCGACGACCCGCACCGGACGGCCCTCGGACCGGGCCTGCTCCTCGGTACGGCCGACCGCGGCCACCTGCGGATCGGTGAAGATCACCTGCGGCGCGCCGAGCGCGTCGGCCACGGCCCGCAGCCCCGGGGCGTCCTCGGGCAGGCCCTTCGCCCGCGCCACGATCACGTCCCCGCACACCCGCGCCTGGTACTTGCCCATGTGGGTGAGCAGGTTGCGCCCGTTGACGTCCCCCGCCGCGTACAGCCAGCCCTCGGGCACCGCGGTCACCCGCAGGTCGTCGCCCACCTCGAGCGGCCCGCCGGGGGAGAGCCCCACGGTCTCCAGCCCGATGTCGTGCACGGCGGGCTCCCGGCCGGTGGCGACGAGGATCTCGTCGGCCTCCAGGCGCGCGCCCGACGTGGTGTGCACGGTCACCGGCCCGCCGGGCGCCGGCCGTTCCACGCGGGCGACCGACTCGCCGAACCGCACGTCGATCCCCGCGTTCCGCAGCGACGCGGCGACCAGCTCGCCCGCGAACGGCTCGGTACGGCCGAGCAGCCGCCGCCCGCGCACGAGCATCACGGTCTCCTCGGCGCCGAGGAAGCGCAGCGCCTGCGCCATCTCGCAGGCGACCACCCCGCCGCCGACCACCACGAGCCGCCGGGGGATCTCCCGCGCGGTGGTCGCCTCCCGGTTCGTCCACGGCCGCGCCGCGCGCAGCCCGGGCACGTCCGGCACGCTCGGCGTGCTGCCGGTCGCGATCACCACCGCGTGCCGGGCGGTGAGCGTGCGCACCCCGCCGTCGGGGCCGGTCACCGCGACCCGCCGCGGCCCGGCGAGCCTGCCGTGCCCGCGGAGGAACGCCGCCGGCACCGACTCGACCCAGCCCACCTGCCCGGCGTCGTCGAGGTGGCCGATCGCCTCGTCGCGCCGGGCGAGCACGGCCGCGGCGTCGACGGGCCCGAGGCTCAGGCCCGGCATGCGCCCCACCTCGGCGGTGAGGTCCATGGGCCGCAGCAGCGCCTTGCTCGGGATGCACGCGTAGTAGGAGCACTCCCCGCCCGCGAGGCGCTTCTCCACGACCGCCGCGGTGAGGCCGCCCGCCACGACCCGGCCGACGACGTTCTCGCCGACCGGGCCCGCGCCGAGCACGATCACGTCATAGGTGTCCGGCTGGTCCGACACGATTGCCCACCTCCCGGCTGGGCCCTACCCGAGGGTGATCGATGCGAACGCCGGGCCATGCGGCGTCACGCGTGCCTCGCCCCCGTACTGTGATTCGCGGAACCATTCGATCCGGGCCGAAGCCCTCCGATCGCGTCATATTCGGCGCGTTGCGACGCCGTGCAGGATGGCGGCCGCCCACCGCTCATGGCTCCTACGGGACGTGGCCGATGCGCACCGTGCGTTCGTGGAAACGGCCGGTGGCCCACCCGATGGTCTTCCGGGCGTCGGATTTCAGCGGCGAGACGCCCGGCGTGGCCCGGAACGGAACGGCCGGCAACCGGCACGACCGACCGGCCGCAAGCGGCCTTACGGATGGCCGTCATGATGTTTTCCGATCGTCTCGGACGGCGAGCCCGGAGATTGATGTCCGATCGTGCTGCCCGCCGATCCATGTCACCTTGTGCGGATGATTCAGGCCGGATATTTCCTTGACACAGTGACATACCTTGATCATGATGTGGGCGATATTTCACAGACGTAGGGTCGGGTGGTGGAGGATCGGGGTCCAGACGTCCCGCACCATCGACCGCAAGCGCCGCACGCACCCTGACCGCTCGTTACGACCTGATCCGCGGCGTCGCTCGCCGCGGAGAAAATCGGCGATCAGTGTGGTGGAGAACGTGAACGAACGATCATCCCGCCCGGAGACCGGTCTCACCGGCCGGATATTGGCGAGCCCGTATCGCTTCCGGGCCGAGTGGATCGCGGATGGCGACAAGGTCGTCGCCCCGATTCCGGAGTCGGCGATCACACAAGGAGATCTCGTGAACCGGATCGAGTCGGCGGCGCGCTTCATCAGGGTCGGTCACGGGATGGTCGTGCGACTGGACGCGGCTGACGATGTGGATCCGCACGGTGTGCAGGTACCGTTGACCGATCGGCATCTCATCGACAGCCTGCCTGGTCAACCTGTTAACGCGCTGGTGGTCCTCGCTGACCTGTCAGGAGCGATCCTCCTCACGGATGACGGATATTCGCTCGTGGCCGGGAGCGCGGTTTTCGTTGACATTTGCGTGGGGCGGGGAATCGACGAAGCCAAGGCAGGATTCGCGAGATATGCAAGAAGAACCGGCAGGCCCGGGCCCCTTGCGGTCTCAAGAGAATACCCTCCATTGTGGACCGCATGGGGGGCGCCCTCGCAGGTGGCTCCTGGTACGAATACCGCCAGGCAGCTGGAGTTGATGAGGCGCTATGTCGCGGGAGATATCTCGGGGCCCGAGTTCCGCCGGGCATGGTTGCAGGCCCGAACCAACGCACTGATCGCGGGCGAAAGGGTGGCGGGGCGGTTCGAGCGGATTCTCCATGATGTGTTCTATGCTCTCGACGAATACGTGCCCGACCCTGAGATCCGTTGTCCGCGGGATCTTGATGACCACCTATTGTGGGGCATTGTGAACGACGCGTTGCTTCGGCTGGAGGAGCTGCGCTGACTCCAGCCGTGTCCCCTCGATGACGATGATGAGGTTATTTCGGGCTTCGCCCGGCGGCATGTCCCGACCGCGGAGCCGGGCCGGCGACGGTAGGTGGCGCCGCGGACCGGCCGGAGCCCGGAAGGCCCGGGTTCGCCAAGCCTCATAGCCGTGTCGTCCGCCGCGGAATGTGGGGGTCGCGCGCCGCAGGCACTCGAGAGGCATGCGCGGTGATCGGGGCGGTGACGCGTAAAGGTCGGCTGAGCGACCGATCCGAGCGTTGACGGAGGCGAACGGCGCCGCCAGGGCGGTGCCCCCCGAATTCATCCGGTGCCCGGCTACCTACGGGTGGTGCGGGTAGGGGCGGTGGTCATGGGAGGCACCGTCGAGAGGGGAATGCGATGAGGCTGTTCGCGCGTCCGCACCAGCTGCCCGGTCGGCTCGCCGCGGGGGCGGTGATCCTCAACTCGGGTCTCGGCAAGGCGCGTGCGGACGAGAAGACGGCGACCGAGCTGCACGCGATGGCCAAGGGGACCTATCCCTTCCTGGAGAACATGGACCCGGTGCGGTTCACCCGGCTGCTCTCCAAGGTCGAGATCGCCCTGGGTACGGCGTTGCTGGTGCCGTTCGTACCCGGCCTGCTGGCCGGGGCCGGGCTGAGCGCGTTCGCGGGCGGGCTGCTCGGCCTCTACCTGCGGACGCCGGGGATGCGCGAGGAGCACACGCTGCGGCCCACCGAGCAGGGCACGGCGCTGGCGAAGGACGTGTGGCTGCTCGGTATCGGCCTCGGCCTGGTGGTCGAGGAGCTGGGCGCCTGCCGTCGGTCCGGCTGAGCCGGGGCCGTACCCGCGGCGGCCGGCCTGGCGGCGGCGTGGCGACGGGCCGCCACGCCGCCGGTTCGACGGCGGGCCGTCACAGGTACAGCCCGGTCTCCTCGGGCTCCTCGCTCCGGCCGATGGGCCGTCCGGCGAGCAGGGCGTACAGCTCGGCGAGGGTCGCGCCCTGGGCCGGGACGCGGGTGACGAGCTCGGCGGGGGAGACCGCGGGCGCCTCGCCGTTCGGCGAGCCCTCGGCGTCCGCTCCGGCCGCCGGGCGTGAGGTCAGCCAGGACACGGCCTCCTCGTAGGAGAGGCGGCCCACCTCGATCTCGGCGAGGCAGCGGCCCGGCCGCGTGACCGCCGGATGCAGGTGGGAGATGGGCTCGTTCGTGGTGATCGCGACGAGGATGCGGCCGCCCTGGCCGAGCAGCCCGTCGGTGAGGTTGAGCAGCCGGGACAGGCCCTGGCCGGTCGCCTGCTTCGCGCCCGCGCGGATGAGCTCGTCACAGTCCTCGAGCACGAGCAGCCGCCACCGGTCCTCCTCCCTGCCGCCGTCGTCGAGGACCACCTCCATCAGGTAGCCGGGCTCGCCGAACAGGCTCTCCGGGTCGAGCACGCAGTCGGTGTGGCACCACGAGTGCCACTCGCGCGCCAGCGTGCGCAGCAGGGTGGTCTTGCCGGTGCCCGGCGGTCCGTGCAGCAGCAGCAACCGCCCCATCGACTCGGAGGGAGTGAGGGTGAACAGCCGGTCCAGCTCGCCCTGCGCGGACCGCGGGTAGTTGCCGCGGATGGACTCCCACGTCGGGGCGGTGATGGGCCGGTGTGAACGCTGGAGGACGCCGCTCGACCAGTGCAGGAAGCCCATGGTGACGTGGTCGGTCTCCGGCGGGGGCTCGGTCGCGTCGCGGATGCTCTCCTCCAGCACCCGCCGCGCCACGTCCTCGGCGGAGGCGGTCACCAGGACCGAGGCCGTCCTGTCCCAGCGCCTGACCGCGCGCAGCAGCCAGCCGTCGCCGCAGGCGAGCCGGGACTCGTTGCCCTTGCGCTGGATGCTGACGCGCAGCAGCCTCGCGTCGGCGGGCATCAGCGGGGCGTCCGGCCGTACCCGCTCGAGCTGGGCCGACATCGCCCAGGGCAGCTCACCGGCCGCGAACGGGGAGATCGCGAGCGCGTCGATCACGTCCAGCGGGTCGTCGGTGTCGTCGAGCCATATCCGCATGGGCAGCGACGCGGCGTCCAGGGGCGCCTGCTTCGGTTGCGACATGGCATCCATGATCCTGCGCCCGGGCTCGCCGCGTCGAACGCATTAGTACGGCGAGCCGCGGGTGCCCGGCGGGGCGGTTCGGGCGGTGGACCGGGACGCGGGGAGGGGAGAGGTGGCCGCGGGTAGGCCGCACGCCGATGTTTTCCGGCTCTGGAAAAACACCGGGGATACGCCGCCGTAAATCGCGACGAGCATCGCCCGCTTCACCGTGGACGAGGATCGGCGGCGGGCCGATTATCGAGTTACGGACCTGCCGGTCCGGGTCCCTGCGGGCACCGGTTAAGGACAACCGATGATTGCGGACAAGCGCGGGCGCGCCCGAGATGGCCGGGCAAGGAAAACCTGAAATCGCGTGACGGCCGACGGGCCGGTATCGCCGATCGGCCGTCTGCTGATCGTGCTGATCTGCGAGAACATGTCGATGGCCGGGCCGCGACACTCCTTCGCCGGCCGCGACCGCGAGTGAAGATGAATCCTGATAAGGAATTACATTTCCCGCTGGCTGTCCTGAATGTGAGGATGGCGAGTAATTTCCGATATAACGATTCGCGCGTGGCGAGCATTAGTCTGTGCGCATGGCGAAACACGGCGAGGCGACAGACCGTTCCCTCGACGGCTGGACAAGGGAGGAATTCACCGCTCACGGCATCACCCGCCCCATACTGCTGCGCGGCTCCGGCCCCGGGCTCATGCTGCTGCCCGAGCTGCCGGGCGTGACCCCCGAGGTGCTGACCCTCGGCAACCGGCTGGTCACGGCCGGATTCACCGTGGTCGTCCCCGCCCTGGTCGGGGTCCCCGGCCGCCCGCGCACGACCGCCTCCGCCGTGCTCGCCACCGCCCGGGTCTGCCTGTCCCGCGAGTTCCGCGCCCTCGCCCGCGACGCGGAGCGGCCGGTCGCCGGCTTCCTGCGCGCCCTCGCCAAGCACCTGCACGGCGAGGCCGGTCACCAGGGCGTCGGCGTCATCGGCATGGACTTCTCCGGCGGCCTCGCGCTCGCCGCCGCGACCGAGCCCGCCGTACTCGCCGCCGTGCTCAGCGGGCCGACCCTCCCGCTCGCCCCGACCGGCGCCGCCCGCCGCGACCCGGGCTGCTCGGCCCGGGAACTCGCCGAGGTACGGGCCCGCGCGCGGCGCGGCGAGCTCCGCGTGGCCGGGCTGCGCTTCTCCCACGACCGGCGGTGCCCGCCGGAGCGGCTCATCGGGCTGCGCCGCGTGCTCGGCGCCGCCTTCGACCTCATCGAGATCGACTCCGGACCGGGCAACCCGCACGGGCTCCCGCCCGACGCCCACCACGTGCTCACCGAGGGCTACGTGGACCGGCCCGGGCACCCGACCGTCCAGGCACTGGCGCGCGTGGTGACCCTCATCCGCTCCCGCGTCGCCCCCGAGGAGCCCTAGACGAGCGGCCGACCACCCGGGCCGCTCGCGCTGACGGCTGATCGATCGCCGTGCCGTACCGGCGGCCGGGCGCGGCGCCGCTTGGACCGGCGGAACGCCGCGGCGGCGAGTACGGCCAGGGCGGGGAAGGTGAGCGTCGCCCCCGCCGCCCAGTCGGCCACACCGGTCCACAGCCAGCCTGCGAAGCCGCAGGCCGCGGCGATGAGCAGGGCGGGCCTGCGCACCCCGGTCACGCCGGTCAGGCCGGGTCGCCGGGGTCCGCGACGGGGAGGCCGACGTGCCGCTCCAGGCGTTCGAGCCGCTCGAGCAGCGGCGCCAGCTCCCGCCGTACGGCGGCGGCCACGGCCGCGCCCGCGCCGGGGGATGCGGCGGCGGTCGCGCCGGTCTGGGCGCGCAGGTGGACGTATCCGGCCAGGGCCGCGGTGACCGCCCGGCGGGTCAGGCGCATCTCGGCGCCGAGCCCGCGCAGGATCCGCCCGCCGGCACCGTCGGGTTCGGCGATCAGGCCGAGCAGCAGGTGCTCGCAGCCCACGTAGTTGTGGCCGAGCGCGGTCGCCTCGGTGACGGCGAGCTCCAGGGCGTTGGCCGCGTCGGGGGTGAAGCGCCGGGCGCCGTCCGGCACGCCGGAATCGGGCGCGGCGGCCGCGCCGCCGTTCCCGCCGTGAGTGGCCAGGGCCTCCTCGATCCGAGCCGGGTCGATGTCGATCGCCCGCAGCACGTGCAGGGCGAGGTTGGTGCCCTCGGCGACCAGCGCGCCGAGCAGGTGCTCGGTGCCGACACCGGGCGCTCCGGCCGCCCGCGACCGCTCCACGGCGAGCTTGAGGACCTGCCGGGTGCGCTGGGTGCACTGGCCGAGCAGCTCGGTGGCGTCGCGGTCCTCCAGGTCGCCCATCGCCACCTCCCGGATCGCCGTCACTCGGCGAACCGCCTGCTCGAGCGCCCGCTGGCACACGGCCGAGACGGGGATGTTCGCCGCCTTGACCGCCTCCGCCAGATCGTCCGGCAGATAGACGTTGATCTTCGGCATCACCGCGGCCCTCTCTGGGGTTACATATTGGGGTTATGAACGGGTTACACGCACACTGTAACCCCAACATGCCCCCTGCGTCCTCGGCGTGCCGGAACGCTCGTGGCGAACACGGACAGGCCGCGCGGTGAAAGATTCCGGCACGGACCGCTCCACGAAAAGCCGAGGTGGCCGGAGCCGGAAAGGGCCCGGCGCTTCGCCGGACCCGGTGTCCGGAATGTTGGTAACGTCGCGTTCGTGCGCACGATCGACTGGGTCGACGGAGCCATCGAGCTCATCGATCAGACCCGGCTGCCCGACGAGTGTGTGACGCTGCGCATCGAGACCGTCGACGAACTGATCGACGCGATCCGCCGGCTGGCCGTACGCGGTGCGCCCGCGCTCGGCGTGGCCGGGGCGCTCGGCGTCGCGCTCGCCGCGGCGACGTGCGCCGACCCGGCCGAGGCGGTCGCCCGGCTGCGTGCCGCCCGCCCGACCGCGGTCAACCTCGCCTGGGGCGTGGACCGGGCGGCGGCCCATCTGCCCGACCTCGCCGCCGTGCTCGCCGAGGCGCTGCGGATCCGCGACGACGACATCGCCGCCTGCCGCTCGATGGGCGAGTACGGCGCGGACCTGCTCGCCGAGCTCGCCCCCACGCCGGTGCGCGTCATGACCATCTGCAACACCGGCGGCCTCGCCACGGTCGAGCGCGGCACCGCGCTCGGCGTGGTGCGGACGCTGCACGAGCGGGGAGTGCTCGCCGAGGCGATCGCGCTCGAGACCCGGCCGCTGCTGCAGGGCGCGCGGCTCACCACCTGGGAGCTCGCCCGCATGGGCGCCCCGCACCGGCTCGTCGTCGACGCGGCCGGGCCGTACCTGCTCGCCCGGGGGTACGCCGACGCCGTGCTGATCGGCGCGGACCGGATCGCGGCGAACGGCGACACCGCCAACAAGATCGGCTCGTACGCGCTCGCGCTCGGCGCGCGGCGGGCCGGGGTGCCGTTCATCGTGGTCGCCCCCGAGAGCACGGTCGACATGGCCACCCCGAGCGGGGACGCCATCGCGATCGAGGACCGGGGCGCGGCCGAGGTGGTCGCGGTCCGGGGCGTACGGCTCGCGCCGCCCGGCACCGAGGCGATCAATCCGGCCTTCGACGTCACCCCGCACGATCTCATCACCGCGATCGTCACCGACCGCCGGGTGATCCGCCTCGATCGCGGTGAAACCCTCACCTCCGTGCCACATGGGGAACGTCGGCACAAGGCTGTTTCGTAATCGCCTCGTCACGTAGAGTAGATATATTCCCCCGATATAGGAGACATCCCCGTGAGCATCGACCTCGTGTCGCGCCAGGAATGGGGAGCCCGTCCTCCCAAGGGCTCCTACACGACCCTGCGGTCCACCAAGGGGGTCAAGGTCCACTACACCGGAAGCCGCGTCGACCCGGCGATCCTCGACGACCACGCCAAGTGCGCCGCCCTGGTGCGGCAGATCCAGAACGGCCACATGGACGGCAACGGCTGGATCGATATCGGCTACAACCTGGCGGTCTGCCCGCATCGCAAGGTCTTCGTGGGCAGGGGGCCGAACCGCTTACCCGCGGCCAACGGACCCGGCCTCAACACCGGCCACTACGCGGTGCTGGGCCTCGTCGGCTCGTCCGGCCTCGTCGAGCCGACGGACGCCATGCTCCACGGCATCCGCGACGCGATCGAGTACCTGCGCCAGGTCGGCGGGGCGGGCCAGGAGATCAAGGGCCACCGCGACGGCTACGCCACCGAGTGCCCCGGCGAGCGCCTCTACGCCTGGGTACGGCGCGGCGCACCCCGCCCGGCCGGCGAGGAGCAGCCCGGACCGGGCACGGGCGCCCCGCCGTGGCCGGGCCGCCTGCTGCGCTACCCGCCGGTGATGTACGGCGACGACGTGCGCGCCTGGCAGCAGCGGCTATGCGAGCTCGGCTACGAGCTCGAGGTGGACGGCGCGTACGGCCCGCAGACCCGCGAGGTCACGATCACCTTCCAGCGTGACCGGGGCCTGACCGTGGACGGCATCGTGGGGCCGGAGAGCTGGAACGCGGCCTTCGCCGAGGTCTGACCGCACAGCATCCGGATATAACAGGCGGCGAGCTGGAAAATCGGACGAAATACCCGGACAGTGCCGCTGAAATGAGGGCATTTGCCGGGACGGGCCGGAAACCGACCCCGCGGTCGGTCGGGGTTTCGGACGTGCCTACTATCCAGGCATGACAGTGCCGTCCCAGGACCTTCAGCTCGCCGCCGACTTCCCGCCGGCCACCAGGGACCGCTGGCGAGAGCTCGCGCTGGCGGTACTGCGCAAATCCGTCGGCGTGGACGATCCGGAACAGGCGCTCGCCACGCACACCTACGACGGGATCACACTGCGCCCCCTCTACGACATCGACGACCTGCCCGACCGACCGGCCGGTCTGCCCGGGCTGCCGCCGTACACCCGGGGAGCCCGGCCCGAGGGCGGGGTCGTCACCGGCTGGGACGTGCGGCAGCGGCACGCCCACCCCGACCCCGCGGTCACCCGCGACGCCGTGCTCACCGACCTGGAGAACGGCGTCACCTCGCTGTGGCTCGTGCTCGGCGAGGGCGCGCTCGACCCGGCCGCGCTGCCCACCGTGCTCGACAAGGTCCACCTCGACCTCGCCCCCGTCGTGCTCGACGCGGGCGTGGCCACCGCCGAGGCCGCCGAGACCCTGCTCCGCCTGCTCGCCGAGCGGGGCGTGGTCCCCGCGGGCGGCAACCTCGGCGCCGACCCGATCGGCCTGCGCGCCCGGCTCGGGACCGTTCCCGACGGCGCCGGCCTCGACCTCGCGGTACGGCTCGCGCGCCGCTGCGCCGCCGACCACCCCACGCTGCGCGCGATCACCGTGGACGCCACGCCGTACCACGACGCGGGCGGCAGCCACGCCGAGGAGCTCGGCTGCTCGATCGCGGCCGGGGTCGCCTACCTGCGCGCGCTCACCGACGGCGGGCTGAGCGTGGCCGAGGCGCTCGGCCAGCTCGAGTTCCGCTACGCGGTCACCGCCGACCAGTTCCTGTCGATCGCCAAGCTGCGGGCGGCCCGCCTGCTGTGGGCGCGGGTCGCCGAGGCGTGCGGCGCGCCCGAGCACGGCGCGCAGCGCCAGCACGCGGTCACCTCCTCGCCGATGATGACCGTGCGCGACCCGTGGGTGAACATGCTGCGCACCACCGTGGCCTGCTTCGCCGCGGGCGTGGGCGGCGCGGACGCGGTCACCGTGCAGCCGTTCGACGCGCGGCTCGGCCTGCCCGACGCGTTCTCCCGGCGCATCGCCCGCAACACCTCGCTGCTGCTGATCGAGGAGTCCGGGGTGGGCCGGGTGATCGACCCGGCCGGGGGCTCGTGGTTCGTGGAGCGGCTCACCGTCGAGCTCGCCGAGAAGGCCTGGGAGTGGTTCCAGGAGATCGAGCGCGCCGGGGGCGCGATGGCGGCGCTGGAGGAGCTGATCCCGCGGCGGCTCGCCGGCACCTGGGCGCGGCGCGCCGAGGCGATCGCCCACCGCCGCGACCCGATCACCGGGGTGAGCGAGTTCCCCAACCTGGAGGAGCGGCTGCCGGAGCGCGAGCCGTACCCGCCGCGGCCCGAGGCGGCGGGCGGGCTGCCCCGCGTCCACTACGCCGAGCCGTTCGAACGGCTCCGCGACCTGTGCGACCGGCTGCCCGAGCGGCCGAAGGTGTTCCTCGCCACGATCGGCCCGATCGCCGCGTACACGGCCCGGTCGACGTTCGCCGCCAGCCTGTTCCAGGCCGGCGGCATCGCCACGGTGGAGGCCGGGCCGGGCACCGACCCGGCGGCGATCGCCAAGGCGTTCCGGGAGAGCGGGGCGCGGGTCGCCTGCCTGTGCTCGAGCGACGCGCTGTACGCCGAGCACGCCGCGGCGGTGGCGGCGGCGCTGCGCGAGGCCGGGGCGATACGGGTCTGGCTCGCGGGCAGAGAGTCCTACGACGGAGTGGACGGCAACGTGTACACCGGCTGCGACGCGATCCACGTACTCAACACCACCCTCGACGACCTGGGAGTGACGCGATGAGCTCCGGCACCTCGGCACGCATTCCGGACTTCTCCGAGGTCGAGCTGTTCGCCGGTGCCGGGCGGGCGCCGGTCGACGGGGAGCGCTGGGCGCGCGCGGTGCGCGAGGCGACCGGCAAGGACCCCGAGGACCTGGCCTGGGAGACCCCCGAGGGGATCGCGGTCCGGCCGCTCTACACCGCCGCCGACCTGGAGGAGATCACCGCCTCCGGCGAGTACGGCCTCGCCACCTATCCGGGCATCGCCCCGTACCTGCGCGGGCCGTACCCGACGATGTACACCACCCGGCCGTGGACGATCCGCCAGTACGCCGGGTTCTCCACCGCGGAGGAGTCGAACGCGTTCTACCGCCGCAACCTCGCCGCCGGGCAGAAGGGCCTGTCGGTCGCGTTCGACCTCGCCACCCACCGCGGCTACGACTCCGACCACCCCCGGGTCGCCGGGGACGTCGGCATGGCCGGGGTGGCGATCGACTCCATCTACGACATGCGGCAGCTCTTCGACGGCATCCCGCTCGACAAGATGAGCGTGTCGATGACGATGAACGGCGCGGTGCTGCCGGTGCTCGCGCTCTACATCGTCGCCGCCGAGGAGCAGGGGGTGAAGCCCGAGCAGCTGTCCGGGACCATCCAGAACGACATCCTCAAGGAGTTCATGGTCCGGAACACCTACATCTACCCGCCCGGGCCGTCGATGCGGATCATCTCCGACATCTTCGCCTACACCTCCCGGCACATGCCGAAGTTCAACTCGATCTCGATCTCCGGCTACCACATCCAGGAGGCGGGGGCGACCTGCGACCTCGAGCTCGCCTACACGCTCGCCGACGGCATGGAGTACCTGCGGGCGGGCGTCAACGCCGGGCTCGACATCGACGCGTTCGCGCCGCGGCTGTCGTTCTTCTGGTGCATCGGCATGAACTTCTTCATGGAGGTCGCCAAGCTGCGCGCCGCCCGGCTGCTGTGGGCGAAGATCGTCAAGGGATTCGGCGCGAAGGACCCCCGGTCGCTGTCGCTGCGCACCCACTGCCAGACCTCCGGCTGGTCGCTCACCGCGCAGGACGTGTTCAACAACGTGGTGCGCACCTGCATCGAGGCGATGGCCGCCACCCAGGGGCACACCCAGTCGCTGCACACCAACGCGCTCGACGAGGCGCTCGCGCTGCCCACCGACTTCTCCGCCCGGATCGCCCGCAACACCCAGCTGCTGCTCCAGCAGGAGTCCGGCACCACCCGGGTGATCGACCCGTGGGGAGGCAGCGCGTACGTCGAGCGGCTCACCTACGAGCTCGCCCGCGCCGCCTGGGCGCACATCCAGGAGGTGGAGCGGGCCGGCGGCATGGCGAAGGCGATCGACGCGGGGCTGCCGAAGCTGCGCATCGAGGAGGCCGCCGCCCGCACCCAGGCGCGCATCGACTCCGGCCGCCAGCCGGTGATCGGCGTCAACCGGTACCGGGTCGCCGACGACGTGCCGGTCGAGGTGCTCAAGGTGGACAACACCGCGGTGCGCGCCGCCCAGATCGAGAAGCTGCGCCGGCTGCGCGCCGAGCGTGACGAGGGGGCGGTGACCGCCGCGCTCGACGCGCTCACCCGGGGCGCGGCGGGCGACGCGAACCTGCTCGAGCTCGCCGTCGAGGCGGCCCGGGCGAAGGCCACGGTGGGGGAGATCTCGGCCGCGCTGGAGAAGGTGTTCGGCCGCCACGAGAGCCCGATCCGTACCATCTCAGGTGTGTACCGGGAGGAGGCGGGCGAGGCGGAGTCGATCCGCCGGGTGCGCGAGGCGTGCGACGCGTTCGAGCGGGCCGAGGGCCGCCGGCCGCGCATCCTCGTGGCGAAGATGGGTCAGGACGGCCACGACCGCGGCCAGAAGGTGATCGCCACCGCGTTCGCCGACCTCGGGTTCGACGTCGACGTGGGCCCGCTGTTCCAGACCCCGGAGGAGGTGGCGCGGCAGGCCGTCGAGGCCGACGTGCACGTGGTGGGCGTGTCCACGCTCGCCGCCGGGCACCTCACCCTCGTCCCGGCGCTGCGCGACGCGCTCGCCGAGGCCGGGCGGGACGACATCATGATCGTCGTCGGCGGGGTGATCCCGCCCGCCGACTTCGACGCGCTGCGCGCCGCGGGCGCCGCGGCGATCTTCCCCCCGGGCACCGTGATCGCGGACGCGGCGTACGACCTGCTCAAGGAGCTGAGCGCCCGGCTCGGCCACGGTGAGCTCACGGCATGACGGGCGGCACCACCGGACGCCCGCGCACCCCCTCGGTCGAGGAGTACGTCCAGGGGGTGCGCGAGGGGTCGCGCGCCTGGGTGGCCCGGGCGATCACCCTGGTCGAGTCGAAGCGGCCCGACCACCGGGAGATGGCCCAGCGCATGCTCGTCGAGCTCACCCCGCTCGCGGGCAAGGCGCGGCGGGTCGGCATCTCGGGCGTGCCCGGCGCGGGCAAGTCGACGTTCATCGACGCGCTCGGGGTACGGCTCACCGCCGAGGGCCACCGGGTCGCCGTGCTCGCCGTCGACCCGTCGTCCACCCGCACCGGCGGCAGCGTGCTCGGCGACAAGACCCGGATGACCCGGCTCGCCGTCGACCCGAACGCCTTCATCCGCCCCTCGCCGAGCGCGGGAACCCTCGGCGGGGTGGCGAAGGCCACCCGCGAGGCGATGGTCGTGGTGGAGGCGGCGGGGTACGACGTCGTGCTCGTGGAGACCGTCGGCGTCGGCCAGTCCGAGACCACGGTCGCCGACATGGTCGACACGTTCCTGCTGCTCACCCTCGCCCGCACCGGCGACCAGCTCCAGGGCATCAAGAAGGGCGTGCTCGAGATCGCCGACGTGATCGCGGTGAACAAGGCCGACGGGCCGCACGAGGCCGACGCCCGCAAGGCCGCGCGCGAGCTCGCCGGCGCGCTGCGCCTGCTGCGCACCGGCGAGGGCGCCTGGCAGACCCCGGTGCTCACCTGCAGCGGCAAGGAGGGCACCGGCCTGGACGAGCTGTGGCGGACGATCGTACGCCACCAGGAGGCCCTGGAGGCGTCGGGCGAGCTCACCGCCAAGCGCCGCCGCCAGCAGGTCGGCTGGACCTGGGCGCTCGTGCAGGACCGGCTCATGACCGCGCTGCACGAGCACCCCGAGGTGCGCGCCATCTCCGCCCAGGTGGAGCGCGAGGTGCTCGACGGCACGCTCACCCCGTCCCTCGCCGCCGACCGGCTGCTCGCCGCCTTCTACGGCACCGGCCGCTGAGGCCGAGCCGTATCGGCCGCCCGCGCCGTCACCTGCGGGCGGCCGCGGCGGCGTGCGCGCGAAGCGCCCGCGCCCGGCCCGGATCCACGCCGCAAATGGCGATCTTCACTCCACAGCGTGTCAAACGGTACGTTATTTCACATCAGTCACAGGTAGATCGTCGGTAAAGCGAGCGAGCCGAGGATGGACATCAACACCGCCCTGAAGGAAATCATGGCGATCGACGGGGCGCTGGGCGCGGCACTCGTCGACTTCGAGACCGGCATGTGCCTGGGTTCCGCGGGCGGTGGCGACGGCCTCGACATCGAGCTCGCGGCGGCCGGGAGCACCGAGGTGGTGCGCGCCAAGGCGCAGACGCTCGCCGCGCTGGAGATGGACGACGAGGTCGAGGACATGCTCATCTCGCTCACCCGCCAGTACCACGTGATCCGGCGGGCCTCGCACGCGAGCACCTCGGTCTTCCTCTACCTGGTCCTCGACCGGGAGCGCGCCAACCTCGCCCTCGCCCGGCACCACCTGCGCCGCATCGAGGGCGAGCTCGTCATCTGACCGTCCGGCCGGTACGGCCCGGCGGCCGTGCCGTACCGGTCAGGCGGACTCGGCGACCGCGAGCGAGCGCCTGCGGTCGGCGGGGATGACCAGCGGGGTGCCGGCCTCCGGACAGGTGATCACCTGGCAGGGCAGGCGGAACACCTCCTCGACCAGCTCGGCGGTGACGATCTCGCTCGGCGCGCCCTGCGCGATCACCTTGCCGTCCCGCATCGCGATCAGGTGCGTGGCGTACCGGCAGGCGTGGTTGAGGTCGTGCAGCACCGCGACGAGGGTGCGGCCCTCCTCGTGCAGCCGCGCGCACAGGTCGAGCACCTCGATCTGGTGGGCGATGTCGAGGTAGGTGGTCGGCTCGTCGAGCAGCATGATCGGGGTCTCCTGGGCGAGCACGAGCGCGAGCCACACCCGCTGCCGCTGCCCGCCGGAGAGCTCGTCGACCGGCCGGTCGGCGAGCTCGGCGATGCCGACCGCCTCCATCGCGGCGGTCACCGCGCGCTCGTCCTCCCGCGACCACTGCCGGAGCAGCCCCTGGTACGGGTACCGGCCGCGGCCGACCAGGTCGGCGACCGTGATGCCCTCGGGCGTGATCGGCGTCTGGGGGAGCAGGCCCAGCCGCCGCGCCACCTGCTTGGCCGGGAGGTCGCCGATCGGGTTGTCGTCGAGGTAGACGATGCCGGCGCGCGGCTTGAGCAGCCGGGCGAGCGCCCGGAGCAGCGTCGACTTGCCGCACGCGTTCGGCCCGACGATGACCGTGAACGACCCGTCGATGATCTCGACACCCAAGTGCTCGGCCACCACGCGCTGCTCGTAGGCGAGCGTGAGGTCGGTCGCGCGCAACCTGCTCATGTACGTCCCTTCCGTCCTGCGCCCCGCGGTGACCGCGGCCGTGGCGAGCCCTCTGGGACTCGCGGGGTACGGGTGACGACCCCTGGCGAGGGCAATCAGGATTAGCTTAGCCTAAGCTAACTAACCACCGATATTGCGGGTTACTAAGGGGAAAACCGTAAAAAGGGGGCGCTCGGGCACGAGACGGATTCACGGATCCTTCCACTATGCGGGAAGGCGGCTAGCCGCCGGGGCGAGGTGACGCAAATCTCATTCCAACGGTCTCGCCGTGTGAAGTCCGTGAACAGTGAGAACCAGGGAGCCGGTCGTGCGAATCAATACCCCCCAGCTCTTCGACCGCAGATCCTTCCTCAAGAACTCCGCTCTCGCCTTCGCTGCCGCCACGGTGGGCTCCGGCGTGCTCGTCGCGTGCGGCTCGGGCGACTCCGGCTCGAGCGGCGGCGGTAGCGGCGGCGGCAACGAGAAGGTCACCTACCTCAGCATCCTGCCGCTGGAGACGCTCTCCCTCGCGCCCGAGCTGCTCGGCGTCGCCGGCGGCTACTTCGCCAAGCACGGTCTCGACGTCGAGCTGCAGGCGACCAAGGGCTCGGCGCAGGCGATCCAGACGCTGCTGTCCGGCGTCGGCCTGGTCACCCGCATCGGCCAGATCGACCTGATGGCCGCGGTGACCAAGGCGAACCAGCCGCTGGTCAACATCGGCACGCTCAACCGCACGACCATGCTGCGGTTCGTCTACAGCAAGAAGAACCACCCGATCGAGAAGCCCGAGGACATGGTCGGCAAGACCATGGGCGTGCCGTCCGAGGGCGGCACCAGCGACAACGTGGTCTCGCTCGTGCTCGCCAACGCGGGCATCGACCCCGGCAAGGTCAAGCGCCAGGTCGTCGGCCTCACCCCGGGCACGTTCAACCTGGTCGAGCAGGGCCGGATCGTCGGCTACGTGGTGAGCACGGACACCGCCAACATCCTCAAGGCGCAGAACCCGGACGTCGGCGTCTTCGAGCCCGCCGAGTGGGTCAAGGCCGACTCGCAGGTCTACGCGACCACCAAGTCGGCGCTCCAGGAGAAGGGCGAGACGATCCGCAAGTTCATGGCCGGCCTGCGCGACGCCGTGGCCGCGATGGTCGCCGACGAGAGCCTCGACGAGACGATCAAGGTGCTGCGCAGCAAGTACTCGTTCAGCACGCTCAACGACGACAACATCGCCAAGCAGAGCCTGCAGATGGCCCGGGAGAGCTGGCTCGGCGACGAGGGCCCGGACAAGCTGCTCGTCACCAACGAGGAGCGGTGGGCCGCCGGGTACAAGGAGCTGGCCGACGCCGGCATGGTGACGGGCGGCGCGGACCCCAAGCCCTGGTTCGACAACAGTTTCCTGCCGAACGCCTGAGCGCACGGGCAGGCCGGGGAGACGGCCGGAAGGGCCGGCGGCACGTGGGGACGCCGGGCCGCCTCCCCGGTCTGTGCGGGCCCGCTCCGCGCACCCGGGGCGGGCCCGCCGTACGGCCCGGGCACCGGTACGGCACGGCCGCAACAAGCCTTCCGATAAACGGAAGCCGGGCTGCACGAGCGCCCCCGCAGGCGTCACCCTTACAACGCGATAGACAGCCACATTTGGAGTGAAATGGAACAAAACGGTCACCCGGTGGCGGGCGACGCCCCCGCCCTCCGCAGCGATCTCCCCGTCGGCACCCCGCGCTGGGCCACCAGACGCGCCCAATGGTTCGCGCTCGGCCTCACCGACGCCGACCTGGCCAAGCCGAAGATCGCCGTGGTGAACTCCTCGTCCGGGCTGGCCCCCTGCTTCAGCCACCTCGACCCGATCGCCGCCGAGGTGAAGCGTTCCATCGAGGCCGCCGGGGGAGTGGCGTTCGAGATCCGCACCGTCGCCCCCACCGACTTCCTGATGAGCCGCGGCGGCAGCGGCGGCTACGTGCTGTCCGGCCGGGACCTGCTCGCCGCCGACATCGAGGCGGTGGTCGAGGGCGCCCAGCTCGACGGCATGGTCTGCCTCGCCTCCTGCGACAAGACCACCCCCGGCCAGCTCATGGCCGCCGCCCGCATCGACGTGCCCACCCTCATCCTCCCCTGCGGCTACCAGAGCAGCGGCCACCTCGACAACGGCGAGCACGTCGACATCGAGGAGGTGTTCCTCAAGTCGAACCACCTCAAGTTCGGCGGCGTCACCGTCGAGGACCTGTGCCGGATGAGCGAGCGGGCGATCACCAGCCCCGGCGTGTGCTCCGGCATGGGCACCGCGAACTCCATGCACATCGTCGCCGAGGCGCTCGGCATGACGCTGCCCGGCACCACCCCGGTCCGCGCGAACAGCGAGCCGATGTGGCGCGCGGTCCGGGCGAGCGGCGAGGTGATCGTGAACGCCGTGCTCGCCGGCCGCCGCCCGCGCACCATCCTCACCCCGGACGCGTTCGCCAACGCGGTGATGACCGCGCTCGCGATCAGCGGCTCGATCAACACGGTCAAGCACCTGCAGGCGATCGCCCGCGAGGCCGGCCTCGACCTCGACGTCTACGCCCTGTTCGAGCACTACGCCGACACCATCCGCCCGCTCGCCGCGGTACGCCCCAACGGCCCGGACCCGATCGAGCGGTTCGAGGACGCCGGCGGCGCCCTCGCCGTGCTCAAGCAGCTCGGCGACGCGGTCATCGGCTCGGCCGTCACGATCACCGGCGAGACCATGGCCGAGCGCGTCGCCCGCGCCGAGGTGCGCGACGCGACCGTCATCCGCCCGCGGTCGAACCCGTACTGCGACCACCCGACCATCGTCGTGGTGCGCGGCACCCTCGCCCCCGGCGCCGGGATCGTCAAGCTGTCCGCCGACGAGGACCGCCCGATGACCTTCGAGGGCCCGGCCCGGGTGTTCGACGACGCCGCCTCGGCGATCGCCGCGATCGAGTCGGGCGGGGTACGGCCCGGCGACGTGATCGTGCTGCGCGGCCTCGGCCCGGTCGGCAACCCCGGCATGGGCATGGCCTCCCAGCCGGTGTTCGCCCTCGACGGCGCCGGGCTCACCGGCAAGGTCGCCGTGATCACCGACGGCCAGCTCTCCGGCCTGGTGAACAAGGGCATCGTCGTCGGCGAGGTGTCGCCCGAGGGCGCGCTGCCCGGCCCGCTCGGCGTGGTGGCCGACGGCGACCGCATCGCCATCGACCTGCGCGCCCGCCGCGTCGACCTGCTCGTCGACGAGGCCGAGCTGGAGCGCCGCATCCGGGAGCGCGAGCCGCACCGCACCCCCGGCGACAGCTCGAGCTGGCTGTCCGTCTACGCCCGGTCGGTCGAGCCGCTGCCCCGCGGCGCCACGCTGCGCGGCAACGACCTGCCCACCGCCTGACCAACCCGTCCCGCCCCGTCCGACCCGCGGGTACGGCACGGCGGTGCCGTACCCGCCTGGAGAACCGATGCCCCACGAGCTCACCGAGCTGAAGGTCAAGACCGTCACCAAGCCGGCCGGCGACCCGGCCGAGGAGCTGACCGCGGACGTCTGCGTGGTCGGCGCCGGCATCGCCGGCCTGTCCGCCGCGATCGAGGCCCGCAAGCTGGGCCGCAGCGTGGTGCTCGCCGACGCGCTGCCGGTCCTCGGCGGCCAGTGCGTGAACTCGCTGATCGGCCTGTTCTGCGGCGTGTACGGCAACGCCCCCGAGTACCACCGGCTCACCCACGGCATCTTCGACCGGATGTTCGCCGACCTGGAGAAGACCGGCGACATCGCCTACAACCGGCGGCACACCATCACCGTCGCCTACGACGAGGTCGTGCTCAGCCGGTGGATCGAGAACCTCGTCTACGACCTCGGCATCCAGGTCGTGCTCGGCGCCTCGGTGCTCGCCGTGGAGAGCGACGTCGACGCCGCCACCGGCGAGCGGCGCCTGGCCGCGGTCACCTTCGCCACCCGCCACGGCAGGGTCCGGGTCCGGGCCGAGGGCTTCGTCGACGCGAGCGGCGACGCCGCGCTCGCCTGGGAGGCGGGCCTGCCGTGCCGCATCCCCGAGCGCACCATCTGGGGCTCCCAGCAGGTCCGGGTGGAGAACCTCCGCCCCGAGCACCGGCCCGAGCCCGCCGAGCTCGTCGCGGCGATCAAGGCGAACGCCAAGCGGTACGACCTGCCCCGCCTGGAGGGCCTGGCGTTCTTCTTCCAGGGCCGCGACTGGGCGGTGCTCAACATGACCCACGTCGAGGCCCCGCTGGAGGCGGTGCGCGCCTCCCGCGCCCAGCTCGAGGGCCGCGCCCAGGCCGACCGGGTCGTGGAGTTCCTGCGCAACGAGTTCCCCGAGACCTTCGGCGAGGCCCGGGTCCGCTCCTACGGCTTCCCCGGCCGCCGCCAGACCCGCTGGCTCGCCGCCGTCCACCAGCTCACCGTGGACGAGGTGCGCTCCGGCCACCGCTTCGCGGACGCCGTGGCCCGCACCTCCTGGCCGATCGAGCTGCACGACCGCGTCGAGGGCTACGTGTGGGAGGAGTTCGGCCCCGACCACGTGCACTACGTGCCGCTGCGCAGCCTGCTCGCGCCGGGCGTGCACAACATGGTCGCCGCCGGGCGGTGCGTGGACGGCGACGCCGCGGCGCTGTCGAGCGTGCGCGTCATGGGCCCGTGCGCCGCGATGGGCTTCGCCGCCGCCCACGCCCTCGACCTCGCCTCCGGCGGCGGCAGCGTGCACGAGATCGACCTCGCCGCGCTGCGGGAGCGGGTGCACGAGAACGTCGACGCGTGAGGGAGGCGCGGATGAGACTGGCCGACGACGAGAAGGCGATGCTCGACGGCGCCGAGGGCCCGGCCGTCGCCGCCGCGATGGACCTGCTGGTCCGGTACGGCGAGGCGCTCGGGGCCGAGCGGCTGTGCAATGTGCGCAACGTCGCCGGGACGATGACCCAGCCGACACCGGCGAAGGCGAAGCTGGTCCGCGAGTACGGCTGGCACAAGGCCTTCGCCGTGATCAACCTCGACAGTGACGGCGACTTCGAGATCCCGCACATGCGGGTGCCCACCTGCCAGCTCCAGCACGGGTTCGGCGAGGACGCGCTCGGCGTCACCCCGTACCCGGCCGAGCTGGTCCGGATCCAGCAGGACGCGGAGGCGTTCTACGGCCCGCGCGGGGTGAACATCCTCGCCACCTGCACGCCGTACCAGGTGGGGAACCTGCCGGTGCGCGGCGAGCACTGCGCCTGGATGGAGTCCTCCGCGGTCGTCTACGCCAACTCGGTGCTCGGCGCCCGCACCAACTGCGAGGGCACCGCCTCCACCGGCGCGGCGAGCCTCACCGGCAAGATCCCCTGCTGGGGCAACCACCTCGACGAGAACCGCCTCGGCACCCACCTGATCGAGGCGGCCGTGCCGGTCGAGTCGTTCCGCGACTGGGGCATGTTCGGCTACTTCGTCGGCGAGGTGGTGCAGGAGAACCGGCCGGTGGTCACCGGCACCCTCGGCCACCCCGACCTGACCGACCTCAAGCACTTCGGCGCGGCCACCGCCTCCTCCGGCGGCGTGGAGCTCTACCACATCCCCGGGATCACCCCCGAGGCGCCGACCCTCGAGGCCGCGTTCGGCGGTGCCGTACCGTCCGAGAAGATCGTGTACGGCGAGCGGGAGCGCCGGCACGTCTACGAGACCCTGAACAACCAGGGCGAGTCGACCGACGTCGACTTCGTGCTGCTCGGCTGCCCGCACGCCTCGCTCGACCAGATCGCCAAGGTGGCCCACCTGCTGGAGGGGCGGCGGCTCAACCCCGGCACCGAGCTGTGGATCATGGCGCCGCGGGCGCTGCGCACCATGGCCGACCGCAGCGGCTACACCGAGATCATCGAGCGGGCGGGCGGCAGGGTGCTCACCGACTCCTGCCCGGCCATGTCGCGGGTGGCGCCCGAGGGCACCCGGGTGTTCGCCACCGACTCGGCCAAGCAGGCCCACTACCTGCCCGCGATCCTCGGCATCGAGGCGTGGTTCGGCACGCTGGAGGAGTGCGTGGACGCCGCCGTCACCGGCGTCTGGCGAGGGGAGCTGTGATGATCGAACTGCGCGGCCGCGGCATCGTCCCCGGCGTCGTCACCGGCGAGGCGCTCGTCTCCCACGAGACCATCTCCGGCTGGGGCGGCATCGACCCGGCCACCGGCACGATCATCGAGCGGCGGCACGAGCTGTGCGGCGTCTGCTTCACCGGCAAGGTGCTCGTGTTCCCCGGCGCGAAGGGCTCCTCCGGCTGGTCCGGGTTCTTCCAGAGCACCCGCCTGCTCGGCACCGCGCCGCTGGCGATGGTGTTCACCA
>ERZ777003.1244-NODE-1244-length-40198-cov-6.813766_pt1 | contig 40198 bp, 38 predicted proteins | sample MGYA00374956_ERZ777003 | MGnify/ENA primary metagenome ERZ777003 (study PRJEB29302, sample SAMN06268252) | bioreactor metagenome | isolation source: Joint BioEnergy Institute, California, USA | place: USA:Joint BioEnergy Institute, California, USA | collected... | reverse complement strand
TTAGGCGCAACGCGTCACCTCTGATACAAACCCGGGTGGGCCAGTGCCGCGACGGGAAGGGAGGGTCGGGGACCCTTGAGAAGGCTCGCTTGGGCGACGGTTGGCGCCGCAATCGGAATGTTCCTGTTCGCGGCGCACGCGAACGCCTACATCTATTGGACCAACGGCGGGAGTGGCGGCGGCACCACGATCGGCCGCGCGAACCTCGACGGCTCGGGGATCAACCAGAGCTTCATCGATGGCGCCGCCGGCGTCGCCGGGCTGGCGGTCGACCCGCAGCACGTCTATTGGACGAACACGAACGTCGGCTCGATCGGACGTGCCGGCCTCGACGGCTCCGGCGTCGAGCGGGATTTCATCTCGACGCCCGGGTTCCTGCGGGGCGTCGCCGTCAACGCGACCCACATCTACTTCTCCACCTCGAACACGGATTCCGTCGGCCGGGCGACCATCGACGGCTCGGTCGTCGAGCCGGAGCTGATCCCATCCGCGGAGTCGCCGACCGGCGTGGCGCTGACCACGAACTTCGTCTTCTGGACGAACTCCAAGACCACGGGGGCGACGATCGGTGGCGCCAACCTGGACGGGACAGGGGTCAACCCGACCTACATTCCCAGCGCCGGGATTCCGATCGGGGTTGCCGTCGACGGCGAGTACATCTACTGGACGAACTCACACCCGGACGCGAACACGATCGGGCGGGCGGAGCTCGACGGGACCGACGTTGATCAGGAGTTCATCACCGGCGCCGACGTCCCGTACGGAGTGGCGGTCGACGACGACCACATCTACTGGGCCAACCGGGGGGCCGACACGATCGGCCGGGCGGACGTCGACGGCAGCGATGTCGACCAGGCGTTCATCACGGGCGCCGACGGGCCGAATGGGGTTGCCGTCGACGCCGGCTCCTCGGCCCTGCCGGGCCTCACGGTGGCCGTCGGACCGACCGCTTCCTCGGTCGGCGAGCCGATGCACGCATCGGCGACGATCACAGCTGGGGCCGCCCCGGGCGGGGCCCTCGCCTTCGCCCTGTATGGGCCCGCGGATCCCGACTGCCACGGCCCCGCCGCGTTCACGGCCCCGCCCGTAGGCGTGTCCGGCAACGGGGCGTACGCGTCCCCGGCGTTTACGCCAACCCAGGCCGGCGAGTACCGCTGGACGGTCGCCTACTCCGGCGATGCCGGCAACGATCCCGTCGCGATCGCCTGCGACGGCGCCGCTACGGTCACGGTTCATGAGCGGCCGCCGGCCGAACCGGGCTCCACGCCGAGGCTGGCGATCCAGTCGAAGCGTGCCAAGGTCGCCGGTCGCAAGGTCAAGGTCCGAGTCGCGTGTCTCGCGGGGGACGCTGCCGGCGTCTGCCGCGGCAAGCTCACGCTCAAGGCTCGCGGCAAGCGGCTGGCGCGCTCCGCGAAGTACACGGTCGCGAGCGGCGAGCGCGCCCGCGTCAAGTTGCGGCTACGCAAGCCTGCGCAGCGCCGGCTCAAGCGGTCCGAGCGCAGGCGGATGCGCGCCCGGGCCAGGGCCACGGTGGTCGGTGGCGATCCCGTCAAGCGGAAGCTGACGCTGATCGCCGCCGGCGCGAAGCGGCGCTGAGCTACAGCCCGAGCCGCCGCCCGAGGATCTCCTTCATGACCTCGTCGGTGCCGCCGCCGATCGGGCCGAGGCGGGCGTCGCGCAGCGCGCGCTCGACCCCGTACTCGCGCATGTAGCCGTAGCCGCCCATGATCTGGAGGACCTCGTCGGCGACCTCGACGAGCGCGCGCTGGGTGAGCAGCTTCGCCTTCGTCACGTCCTCGATGCCATAGGTGATCGAGGGGTGCGCCCAGTCACCGGCCGCGATCGCCTTGCGGCGCTCGTCCTCGCAGCTCACGAACTCACGCAGGGCGTGGTAGGTGAGCGCCTTGCCGACCTCGGCCTTGACGCCGATTTCGGCGATCTTGTGGCGGATCGCCTGGAACTTGCCGATCGGGCGGCCGAAGGCCTCGCGCTCGTTCGCGTACTCGATCGCGGTCGAGAGCAGGCGCCGCATCGCGCCGACGGCGCCCAGCGCCATCAGGAGCCGCTCCCACTGGAAGTTGGCCATGATCATCTGGAAGCCGGTGTTCTCCTGGCCGAGCAGGTTCTCCTCGGGCACCTCGACATCGGTGAAGGAGAGCTCGCCGGTATCGGACGAGTGCCAGCCCAGCTTCTCGAGTTTCGAGACGACCTCGTAGCCGGGCATGTCGCGCTCGAGCACGAGGAAGGAGATGCCGTGGTGGCCGCCGGCCTCGGTCGTCTTCACCGCGCAGACGAGGTAGTCCGCGCGCACGCCGTTGGTGATGAAGGTCTTCGAGCCGTTGACGACGTAGCCGCCGTCCACCTTGCGGGCGAAGGTCCGGATCGAGGCGACGTCGGAGCCGGCGCCGGGCTCGGTGATCCCCAGGGCGCAGATCTTCTCGCCGCGGATCGCCGGCTTCAGGAAGCGCTCGTGCTGCTCGGGGGTTCCGAATTTGAAGATCGGCGGCGTCGCGATGCCCGTGTGCGCGCCGAGGCCCGCGCCGACGCCTCCGGACGCCCCGGCCGCGGCGATCTCCTCGGCCCAGACCGCGTCGTGCACGTAGTCGCCGCCCTGGCCGCCGAGCTCGACCGGGTACTTGAGCCCGAGGAACCCGAGCTCGCCGGCGCGCGTGTACAGCTCGCGGGGGAACTCGCGCGCCTCCTCCCACTCGTCGACGTGGGGGACGATCTCGTTCTCGACCCAGCGGGCGATCGTCGCGCGCAGCTCCTCGTGCTCCTCGGTGAAGGGCGGCAGGAGCGCGCGCTCGCCGGTGTCCTTGATGACCGTCACGCGGCCCACATCTTGGCAGCGCGCGGGATTGAACGAACCACCCGGGGGTACCGGGGGGCCGTCTACAGAGAGGAGGAGCCCATGCTCAAGGGTTTCAAGGACTTCATCACCGGTGGCAACCTGATCGAGACAGCGGTCGCGTTGGTCATGGCCCTCGCCACGGTCGCCCTGGTGAACGCCCTGATCGCCGACATCATCACGCCGATCATCGGCGCCATCGTCGGCGAGCCGAGCTTCGAGGATCTCACGTTCACGATCAACGACAGTGAGTTCCTCTACGGCGACTTCATCAACGCGCTGATCACGTTCGTGTCGATCGGTGCCGCGGTCTACTTCTTCATCGTGAAGCCGTACCAGGCCTACCAGGCCCGCCGCGGGGTCACGCCCGAGACGAAGGACTGCCCGCACTGCCTCTCGACGATTCCGCTCGGCGCGTCCCGCTGCGCCCACTGCACCCAGCCCGTCTCCTGACCTCCTGGGTCGTGTCGATCCGGCGCCCGTTCGTTCGTCAGTAGGGTGAACGCGGGCGCCGGGTCCGCGCGACAAGGAGGCACGGATGAAGTACATGCTGACGCTGATCGGGGAGGAGTCGGGGTGGCAGGACTCGTCCCCGGAGGAGATGGAGCAGATCATGTCCACCTGGGGCGAGTTCGAGGCGGAGCTCCGGGAGTCGGGGGCGATGATCGCGGGAGAGGCGCTCCAGCCGAGCCCGACGGCAACGACGGTCAGGATCGGTGAGGACGGCGAGCGCGTGATCACCGACGGCCCCTTCGCGGAGACGAAGGAACAGGTCGGCGGCTTCTATCTGCTCGAGTGCGGCGATCTCGACGAGGCGCTCGGGTGGGCGCGCAAGATCCCGCTGCGGGACGGCGCGGTCGAGGTGCGGGCGGTCTTCGACACAAGCGAGTGGCTGCCGAAGACGCCGGCGCAGTAGTCGTCACCGGGGAGGAGATCGGCCGCCTGTTCCGGCACGAATCCGGGCGGGCGGTCGCGTCTCTCATCCGCCGCTTCGGCGACTTCGACCTCGCCGAGGAGACGGTGCAGGACGCGTTCGAAGTCGCGCTCGAACGCTGGCCCCGCGAGGGGGTGCCGGACAACCCCGGGGCGTGGATCACGACGGTCGCCGCGAACAAGGCGCTCGACCGGCTCCGGCGGGCCGCCACGCTGCGCGAGAAGACCGCCCTGCTCGAACAGGAAGCGATGCGAGCCGAGCCCGAACCGCCGCCCGGCGACCAGCTGGGCGAGTTCCCCGATGACCGGTTGCGCCTGATCTTCACCTGCTGCCATCCGGCGCTTGCTCCCGAGGCGCGGATCGCGCTCACCCTGCGCACGCTGGGAGGCCTCACGACGCCGCAGATCGCCCGCGCCTTCCTCACGTCCGAGTCGGCGATGGCCCAGCGCCTCGTGCGGGCCAAGCGCAAGATCCGCGATGCCGGGATCGCCTACGAGGTCCCGGGCGCCGATCGGATGCCCGAGCGCCTGCCGTCGGTGCTGGCGACGCTCTACCTCATCTTCAACGAGGGTTACTTGGCCTCGCACAGCGACACGGACAACCTGATCCGGTCCGAGCTCTGCGTCGAGGCGATCCGGCTGGCGCGGGTGGTCCACTCGCTGATGCCGCGCGAGCCGGAGGTCGAGGGCCTCCTTGCGCTGATGCTGATCCAGGACTCACGGCGCGATGCGCGCATGGCCGACGGCGAGATGGTGCTGCTCGAAGACCAGGACCGCTCGTTGTGGGATCGCGAGGAGATCGAGGAGGGCCTCGCGCTCGTCGAGTCCGCTGCCTCGCGCACGCGGGTTCCGGGGCCGTACCTGCTTCAGGCGGCCATCGCGGCGGAGCACGCTCGCGCGCCGACCGCCGCCGATACGGACTGGCCGCGCATCGCCCACCTCTACGGGTGGCTGGCGGCGGTGCAGCCCTCGCCCGTCGTCGAGCTCAACCGGGCGGTGGCGATCGCGATGGCCGAGGGCCCCGAGCGCGGCCTCGAGCTGATCGACCGGCTCGAGGGGCTCGATTCCTATCTCCACCTGCACGCCGCCCGCGCCGATCTGCTCCGCCGCGCCGGCGAGCCGGAGCGGGCGCGCCGGGCCTACGAGCGCGCGCTCGAGCTGGTGTCGAACCCCGTCGAGCGCACGTTCATCGAGCGGCGGATCAGCGAGCTCGCATCCCCCTAGGTGCCACCGGGGAAAGGTTTTGGGTGGGGATTAGGGGGTTCCCTCGATGTGGTGGGGACCGGCCGGACCGAGGATGCCGGCCATGAACCGACCAACCTCACTGATATCGACACTTCTCGGCACGGTTGCCGCCGTGGCCGCGATCGGCGCATCGGGCGCCCATGCGGCCAGCATCGCCTACGTCGGCGCGGACGGCAACGTGCACCTCGTCAGCCCGGACGGGCAGCGCAAGCTGCAGGTCACCCACGACGCCACGGCGGACAGCAAGTACCGCTCGCCGTCGCAGACTGACAGCGGCCGCGTCGTCGGCATCCGGCCGAACCCGTCCAGCGCGATCTCGATGGCGATGTTCTTCGATCGCGAGGGCAACCAGGTCGACGCCTGGAACCTGCCTGCCTCGGGCCTCGGCCTGCGCTTTTCGCCCCTCAGCGGCGGTCAGATCGCCCCCGACGGCAACGGCGGCGCGATGGTCTACGACTACTTCCACGCCGACGGCCCGCCCACGTACTTCAACGAGCCACGCGTGGGCTTCGTCGCCGGCGGCGGGTTGACCAACCCGTGCACGATCAACTGCCACGCGGGCTACCTGCGCCCACGGTGGCTGCCGGGGACGCCCTACGCCGGGTTCATCGACGCCGGCTTCGGCCAGGTCGTCGTGCAGAGCCCGAACGGCGTCAAGTCGTGGCTCTCGCTCAACAACAGCAGCGCGGCCGACCTCGAGACCTTCGACGTCGCCCGCAGCGGCGGCCTGCTCGTCGTCGAGCTGACGGCGGACGGGGTCCCGCCCCAGGGCCAGCAGGAGCTCGCCGGCTTCGAGTTCTACTCGTTCAACGGGGTCGCCTCGGACGCCCCGCAGATCGAGTTCATCTGCGGCGCCTCCGGCGTCGCCCCGGCGATTGCCGCCCCGCGCTTCTCGCCGGATGGCTCGATGGTCGCGTGGGAGGGCGCTGAGGGCGTCTACGTCGCGCCGACCCCCCAGCGGACCCCGGGCGGCGTCTGCAACCTCGACGCGAGCCTCGTCGCGCCGGGCGGAACCGAGCCCGATTGGGGCACGGTCGACGTGCCGGCTCCGCCCAACCAGGGCGGTGGCGGTGGCGGCGGGAAGATCACTCCCGACGAGCCGAAGCAGCCGGTGGGCGAGGCGGTGAAGAAGGGCCTCGTCGTCACCCTGCGCTGCCCCGAGGCCTGCACGGCCAAGGTGAGCGCCACCGTGAACAAGCGCACGGCGAAGGCCTACGGGCTCGGCAAGCGCGCGACCGTCGTCGCGAAGGGCACCGGGAAGGCGGGCAGCGCCGGAACGGTCGAGGTGGAGCTGACCTTCACCAAGAAGGCGAAGCGCAAGCTCGCCAAGGCGAAGAAGGTGAAGCTCGCGCTGACCGCGAAGCTCGCGCTCGCATCGGGCTCGGTCGAGACCGTCCGCGACAAGCTCACGCTCAAGCGCTGAACCGGGTTGGGCCCGGCGACGTGGGTGAACGTCGCCGGGCCCGCCACGGTTTTACCGCGTTACGGCGTCGCTGCCTTCTGCAGGTTCACCCGTCCGAATCCGAACTCCGGGTCACGCCCGGCCGGGCCGCGGTCATCGACCGAGGCCTGCAGCTTCGCGCGGATCTGCGCGACCGACCAGTTCGGATGCAGGGAGGCGATCACCGCCGCGACGCCGGAGGCGTGCGGGGTGGCCATCGACGTGCCGGACGCCTCGCGATAGCCGCCGTTGTTCCACGTCGAGAGGATGTTCACCCCCGGCGCGGAGACCTCGACGTCGTTGTTGAACGTCGAGAACGACGCGTGCGCGTCGTTGTGATCGGTGGCCCCGACGGAGACGACCTCCTCGTAGGCCGCCGGGTAGTTCGGCGTCGAGTTGCCGCCGTTGCCCGCGGCGGCGATCACGAGCGAACCGTTGTTGGTCGCCCGCCGGACCGCGTCCTGCAGCGTCGCCGCGCCGGACGTGGCGCCGAGCGACATCGAGATGATCTTGGCGCCCTTCTGGTTCGTCCAGTCGATGCAGTTGGCGACCATCACCAGGGTCCCGGAACCGCTCGAGTTCAGGGCCTTGCAGATCGCAAGCGGCGAGTTCGGCGAGACGCCCGCGACGCCCTGGCCGTTGTTCGTGTTCGCCGCGATCGTGCCGGCGACGTGCGTGCCGTGACCGTTGTCGTCGTTGCACTTGCCGTCGACGATCGTCGGGTCGGCCAGGATCACGATGATGAGCAGGCTGATCCCGAAGTTCTTGACGCCCGCGCAGTCCGTGACCTTGCCGGCGAGATCGGGATGGTTCTGCTGGATGCCGGTGTCGACGATCCCGACCTTGGCACCGCCCGTCGCCGGGAAGCTGCCGAGTCCGGCGGCGTCCCAGCCCTCGGGGGCGTCGATGTCGGCATCGGCCGTGCCACCGGTCTGGCCCGTGTTGTGCAGGCCGTACATCTGCCCGAACAGCGAGTCGTTCGGCGTCGCCTGCGCCCGGTAGATGTAGTTCGGCTCCGCGTACTCGACCGCCGGCGAGCGCTCGAGGCGCTTGACCGCCGCCTCGACGTTGCCGGTGATCGACATGAGCTTCGCCCCGATGCCCCGGACGCCGGCGATCTTCTCCACGATCCCGACCGCGTCCGCGAGCTTCGACTTCTGGGCGGCGGTCGCATCGTCCGCGTACTTGACGATGACCTCGCCCGGTACGTACTCGCCGGCCGCCGATGCGCTCGGTACGAACGCAAGCGTTAGCGCGGCGGCTCCCACAGCCACGAGACTGCGCTTCATCTCTCCTAAACCTCCCGTAGGGAATGACTTGCTGCGGTCATCCCCCCGCACCGCAAGGCGGAATCTATCCCAATGTGGGGGAGGTTGGGCCGGGTAGGGGTGGAGTTCGTGTGGGTTCGGTGCGTCTTTGGGCTGCCGCGGGGCCGGATCCGGGGGGCCGTGGGCCGTCCGCCACATCGAACGTCCCGCGATCCACGCTATAGCGGGTCCGTTGGGACGTTCGGCGTGGCGCCGCGGGGTGGCGTCCGCGCTCAGTACGAGCGCGGGAGACCCAGCGAGTGCTCGGCTACGTAGTTCAGGATCATCTCGCGCGAGACCGGGGCGGTCCTGGTGAGGCGGGCGCCCCAGTACATGTCGGTGAGCCCGTACTCGAGCGCGAAGCCGTTGCCGCCGTGGGTCTGGATCGCCTGGTCCACGCACTTGATCGCGGCCTCGGCGGCGGCGTACTTCGCCATGTTCGCGGGCTCCCCGGCGGGGGCGCCGGCGTCGTAGAGGGCCGCCGCCTTCTGGGTCATGAGGCGGGCGAGCTCGAGCTCGATCTTCGCCTGCGCGAGCGGGTGTGAGAGGCCCTGGTGCGCGCCGATCGGGGTGTCGCCCCAGACCTTGCGCTCGTTCGCGTAGTTCACCGCGAGCTCGAGCGCGCGGCGGCCGACGCCGTTGGCGACGGACGCGCCCATGATCCGCTCGGGGTTGAGGCCGTCGAACGCCGCCTTGAGCCCGGCGGTCTCGGACTCGCCGACCACGCGGTCCGCCGGTACCTCGACGTCGTCGAAGAAGAGCGTCCACTGCTTGTCGGACGCGCGCACGGCGACCGGGATGAACTGCTTCTCGAGCCCTGGCGCGTCGACGTCGACGAGCATCAGGAGGGGAAGCCCGAGGCTGCCGTCCGCCTCCCGCTTGCGGGCGATCACGAGCACCATGTCGGCGTCCTCGATGCCCGAGATGAACGTCTTCGTGCCCCGCAGCCGGTAGACGTCGCTCTCACGGGTCGCAGCCGTCGCCAGGTTGTGCGAGTTGGTCCCGGCGTCCGGTTCGGTGATCGCGAACGCGACCTTCGTCGTCCCGGCGGCGATGCCCGGAAGCCAGCGCTCGCGCTGCTCCTCGGTGCCGTGGCGGGTGAGGATCGAGCCGACGATCGCCGGCGAGACCACGATCAACAGCAGCGAGCAGCCGGCGGCCGAGATCTCCTCGCCGACCATCTGCAGGGCGTGGATGCCGAGCCCGCCACCGCCGTAGCGCTCGGGCAGGTTGACCCCGAGATAGCCCTTCTCCGCGAGCGCGTTCCAGAGCTCGGTTGGCGGCCGGTCCTCCTCGAGGATCTTGCGCTGGTACTCGGGCCCGCCGAAGCTCTCGCAGATGCCGCGCACCGCCGCGCGGATCTCGACCTCCTCGTCCGTGGGGACGATCGGCAGGTTCACGGAAGCGTCACTCGTGGTCGTCAATTCCTCGTCCTTTCAACCACCGCGTCGGCCCCGGACGCGAAGCGGAGGAGCCGACGCGCATTTGTTCTAGAGGCCGTACGAGCGGCCAATGACGTCGAGCATGATCTCGTCGGTGCCCGCCCCGATCCGGTTGAGGCGGACGTCGCGGTAGGCGCGCTCGATCTCGTACTCCTTCATGTAGCCGTAGCCGCCGAAGATCTGGAGGCACTCGTCGGCCACCTCGCAGGCGATCCGCGAGGCGTACAGCTTCGCCATCGTGATCTCGCGCACCGGGTACTCGCCGTTGGCGTAGCGCCAGGCGGTGGAGTAGGTGAACTGCTTCGCCGCCTCGATCTTCGTCGCCATCTCGGCGAACTTGTGGCGGATCGCCTGGAACTTGCCGATCGGGCGGCCGAAGGCCTCGCGCTCCTTGGCGTACTGGAGCGTCTGCTCGAACATCCGCTCCGCGCCCGCGTGGGCGCCCGCGGCGGCGACGAGGCGCTCCGACTGGAGCTCCCAGGAGATGTGGTAGAAGCCGTTGCCCTCCTGGCCGAGCAGGTTCTCGGCCGGCACGCGGACCTCGTCGAAGGTGAGCTCGCCCGTGTCGGAGGCGTGCATGCCCATCTTCTCGAGCTTGCGCGAGACCGTGAACCCGGGCACCGGGTTGCCGTCGTCGTCACGCAGGTCGACGAGGAAGAGGCTGATCCCGGAGTGCTTCTCCTCGGGCTTCGTCTTCGCGACCAGCACGATGAAGTCGGCGCGGGGGCCGTTCGTGATAAAGGTCTTGGACCCGGAGATCACGTACTCGTCGCCGTCGCGGATCGCCTTCGTGCGGATGCCCGCGACGTCGGAGCCGGCGCCGGGCTCGGTGATGCCGAGGCAGCCGATCTTCTCGCCCTTGATCCCGGGGACGAGGTAGCGCTGCTTCTGCTCCTCGGTGCCGAGCAGGTGGATCGGGGGCAGGACCATGTCGGTCTGCACCGCGAACGCCATGTTCGTGCCGCCCGAGCCCGAGTAGCTCAGGCACTCCGCGCGAACGAGCGAGTAGTAGTAGTCGCCGCCCTGGCCGCCGTACTCCTCCGGGAAGCAGAGGCCGAGGTAGCCGAGCTCGCCGGCGCGGCGCATGATCTCGCTCGGCCAGCCGTTCTCCTCCCACTCGAACCGGTGGGGGTACATCTCGTTCTTGACCCAGGCCTCCATGGACTCGCGCAGCTGCTCGTGCTCGTCGGTGAACAGGAGGTGCTTGCGGGCGGCTTCGAAGTCGGGCTTGATGACGGTCCCAGTCGACACTTTCTCGCTCCTAGTCGTGCGTGATTTGTGAGAAGTGTATAGTAGTACTTCCCACTTATGGCATACGAAAAGATCCGTTACGACGTCGCCGACCACGTGGCGACGATCGCCCTCGACGACCCGGAAACCCGCAACGCACTGTCGGATCAGCTGCTCACCGAGCTGCTCGACGCCCTGCGCACCGCGAAGGCCGACGACGACGTCCGCGTCGTCGTCCTCACCTCGACCCACGAGAAGGTCTTCTCCGCCGGCGGCAACCTCGGCGGCTTCGCGGCCGACGTCCCGACCGCCCACAAGTTCGCGGGAACCGCCCTCTTCCCCCAGGTCTTCATCGAGCTCGGCGAGCTCGGCAAGCCCTCGATCGTCGCCGCGAACGGGCACGTCCTCGCCGGCTCGCTCGGCATCGCCCTCGCCTGCGACCTGATCATCGCGAAGGAGGGCGCCGGCTTCGGGACGCCCGAGATCAACGTCGGGCTCTTCCCGTTCATGATCATGGCGCTGATCTACCGCAACGTCCCGCGCAAGAAGACGACGGAGATGCTCCTCCTCGGCGAGCGGCTGACGGCGGAGGAAGCGCGGGAGGCCGGGATCGTGAACAAGGTCGTGCCGGCCGAGGAGTTCGACGATGCCGTCAAGGATTGGGCGAGCAAGCTCGCGTCGAAGTCGCCGCTGGTGATGAAGCTCGGCAAGGACGCGATGTGGCGCCAGCTCGACATGCCCCTCGTCGACGCCCTCGACTACCTCCGCTCCCAGCTCACGATCGAGCTGTCGACGGAGGACGCGATCGAGGGCGTGACTGCGTTCTTCGAGAAGCGCGAACCGAACTGGAAGGGACGATGACTGAAGCTGAAAAGGTTGCCGAGGCGGCCAAGGAGGCAGAGGCCGCCGAGGCCCCGGCCGAGACCTCGCACGGCGAGGAGACGGGGCTGAAGAAGCTCGTCACCGAGCTGCACGAGCGCCGCGAGCGCGCGAAGCTCGGGGGCGGGGAGGAGAAGATCGCCAAGCAGCACGAGGCGGGCAAGCTGACTGCGCGCGAGCGGATCGACCTGCTCGTCGATCCGGGGACGTTCGTCGAGCTGGGCATCCACGCCGGCCCGCACTTTTCGCAGCGGGCGATGGACGGCAAGGAGGCGCCGGCCGACGGCGTGATCACCGGGTGGGGCAACGTCGACGGGCGCCCGGTCGCGATCGCCGCCTACGACTTCACCGTCATGGCGGGGTCGATGGGGATGACCGGCGAGATCAAGATGACCCGGCTGCGCGAGCTCGCGCTGCAGAAGCGGATCCCGATGGTCTGGCTGCTCGACTCCGCCGGGGCGCGCATCCAGGAGGCCGCGGGCTCCCTGTTCGCGGGCTCCGGCCACCTCTTCCGCGAGGAGGTGACGATGTCGGGCGTCGTCCCGCTCGTCGCCGGCATGCTCGGCCCCTGCGCCGCGGGCACCGCCTACATCCCCGGCCTCTCCGACTTCGTCCCGATGGTCGTCGGCCAGGGGGCGATGGCGCTCGCCGGCCCGCACCTCGTCAAGGCGGTGACGGGCGAGGAGATCTCGATGGAGGAGCTGGGCGGCGCCAAGGTCCACTGCCGCAAGTCCGGCGTCGGCGACCTCGAGGTGAAGAACGACGAGGAGTGCATCGAGGCGATCAAGACCTATCTCTCGTTCTTCCCCTCGAACTGCGAGGAGAAGCCGCCGGTGCGGGAGACCTCGGACCCGGAGGACCGGATGTCCGAGAAGCTCCTGGACATCGTCCCGGAGTCGAACCGCCACCCGTACGACATGTACGACGTGATCCGGGAGATCGTCGACGACGGCGAGATCTTCGACATCAAGCCGAAGTTCGCGCGCACGATCATCACGTGCTTCGCCCGCTTCGGCGGGATGCCGGTGGGGATCGTCGCCAACCAGCCGAAGCACCTCGGCGGCATCCTCGAAAACGACTCAGCCGACAAGGCGGCGCGCTTCGTCAACCTCTGCGACGCCTTCAACATCCCGCTCGTCTTCCTCCAGGACGTGCCGGGGTTCATGGTCGGCTCGAAGGTCGAGCACGCGGGGATCATCCGCCACGGCGCGAAGATGCTCTACGCGGTCTCGCGGGCGACCGTGCCGAAGATCACCGTCGTCATCCGCAAGGCCTACGGCGCGGGCTACTACGTGATGAACGGCAAGGCGTACGAGCCCGACCTGATCGTCGCCTGGCCGTCCGCCGAGATCTCGGTGATGGGCGCCGAGGGCGCGGTCAACATCATCGGCCGCTCGGCGATCGAGGCCTCCGACGATCCGGAGGCGACCCGCGAGGCGATGCTGAACGCCGTGCGCGAGCAGATCGACGTCTACATCGCGGCGAAGAACGCGATGATCGACGACGTCATCGACCCGCGCGAGACGCGCCCGACCATCATCCGCGGGCTGCGGATGGCGAAGGACAAGCGGGTTGATCGCCCGTGGAAGAAGCACGGAGTAATGCCTGTATGACCGAAGGCGCGCCACTCCGCCTCCGGGGTGTCGCGGTGGTCAACGACCCCATGGGAGTTTCCGAATGAGCCGTTTCGAAGACCCGGTGATCATCAGCTGCTCGATCTCGGGAGCGATCGCCAACCGCGATCAGTGCCCCGCGATCCCGTACACGCCGGAGGAGTACGCCGCCGAGGCGCGCCGCGCGGTGGACGAGGGCGCGTCGCAGATCCACATCCACGCGCGCAAGCCGGACGGGACGCCGAGCTTCGACGTCGAGGACTTCCGCGCGATCACCGAGGCGATCCTCGACGAGGTCGGCGACGTGATCATCAACTACTCGACCGGGGCGATCGGCATCCCGATCGAGAAGCGGATCGAGTACCTGCGCGAGCTGCGCCCGGACGTCGCCGCGCTGAACATGAGCTCGATGAACTACGCGAAGTACTCGAAGCGCCGCAAGGACTTCGTCTTCAAGGCGGTCTTCGAGAACTCGTTCGACACGATCATCGAGTTCCTCACCGCGATGCGCGAGCTCGGGATCAAGCCAGAGCACGAGTGCTTCGACGCGGGCCACGTCGCCAACCTCGATCCGCTCATCGACATGGGCCTGATCGAAAAGCCCCACCAGATCTCGCTGGTGATGGGCGTGAACGGCGGCATCCGCCCGACCGCGCGCAACGTCGCCGTGATGGCCGAGCAGATCCCCGAGGGTCCCGAGGAGGGCGCGAACTGGCAGGTCATCGGCATCTCGCGTGACCAGTGGAAGCTCCTCGCGACCGCGCTCACGCTTGGCGGCAACGTCCGCGCCGGGCTCGAGGACAACCTGTACCTGCCGAACGGCGAGATGGCGAAGTCGAACGGCGAGCTGATCGCCAAGGCCGCGCAGATGGTCGAGGACGTCGGCCGGCGCGTAGCGACCGTCGCCGAGGCCCGCCAGATGCTCGGTCTGAAGGAAAAGGCACAAATGCCCGCCACGTCCTCCGCTTCGCGTCCGGGCGTGTCGGGGTCGGTTGAAGGATGAGCGCGCGGGCGCACCCGCTTTCGGACGTGCGCGTCCTCGATCTCTCCCGGCTGCTGCCGGGCGGGTTCTGCTCCCAGCTCCTCGCCGACTTCGGCGCGGACGTCGTCAAGGTCGAGGACACCGGGATGGGCGACTACGTCCGCTGGGCGCCTCCCTACTACGGGGACGATTCGAAGCAGTCGCTCGGCACGCGGTCGGCGCTCTACCTCTCGCTCAACCGCAACAAGCGTTCGATCCGGCTCGACCTGAAGTCGGAGGGCGGGCGCGAGGCGCTCCTGCGTCTCGTGCGCTCCTACGACGTCGTGCTCGAGAGCTTCCGGCCCGGCGTTCTCGACCGGCTCGGGGTCGGCTACGAGCGCATGCGCGAGGAGAACCCGGCGCTCGTCTACTGCGCGATCACCGGCTACGGGCAGACCGGCCCGTATACGCAGCGCGCCGGCCACGACATGAACTACCTCGGCCTCGTCGGCCTGCTCGGGCTCACCGGCGAGCCGGACGGGCGGCCGATCCAGTCCGCCGGCCAGATCGCCGACCTCGGCGGCGGGGCGCTGATGGCGGCGTTCGGGATCATGGCCGCGCTCCACGAGGCCCGGAAGTCGGGCGAGGGCCAGCTCGTCGACATCTCGATGGCCGACGGCGCGCTCTCCTGGCTGGCCATGGTCGCCGGCGCCTACCTGTGCGACGGCGAGGTCCCGAAGCGCGGCGACGGCCAGCTCACCGGGCGCTTCGTCTGTTACCTGCCCTACGAGGCGAAGGACGGTTGGGTGACGATGGGCGCGCTCGAGCCCCAGTTCTGGGCCCGGTTCTGCAACGGCGTCGGCCGCCCGGACCTGATCGAGAAGCAATTCGAGCGCACGGGCTCCGAGGCGTGGGCGGAGATCGCCGAGGTCTTCAAGAGCAAGACCCGCGCGGAGTGGAAGGCCTTCAACGACGAGCACGACGCGATGATCGAGCCGGTGCTCGACCTGGACGAAGCGCTCGAGTCCGACCTCGTGCGCGAGCGCGAGATGGTGGTGGAGTGGGAGCAGCCGGAGCTCGGTCCCGTGCGTCAGCTCGGCGTCCCGGTGAAGCTCTCGCGGACCCCCGGCGACGTGCACGCGCCGGCCCCGGCCCTCGGCGAGCACACGGAGGAGGTGCTCGCGGACGCGGGCTTCTCCGCCGACGAGATCGCCGCCCTGATCGAGTCGGGGGCCGCCGCGGGCGTGGCCGGGGAGGCGTCGGACCACTCGTTCATGGGCTGATGGCCCGGCCGGCGCGTCCCGCCACGAACCCCGCCGGCCCCGGACGCGGGGCGGAGGAGCCGACGGGCAGAGACGGCCTCCTGAAGATCTCCGAGCTGGCCGAGCGTGCGGAGGTCCCGGTGGCAACGGTCCGCCACTACCTGCGCGAGGGGCTCCTGCCCGAAGGGGTGAAGACGTCGCGCAACATGGCGTACTACCCGCCGGAGTTCGTCGAGCGGATCCGGCTGATCAAGCAGCTCCAGGAGGAGCGCTACATGCCGCTGCGCGTGATCCGCGACCTGTTCGACTCCGCCGACGGCGACCTCGACCGCCTGCGCAACCTCGCCGAGACGGGCGACGAGCTGCTCACGCTCGCGCTCCACGAGCAGGAGCGCGTCCCGGAGGCCGAGATCCTGGAGCGCTACGACATCCCGGAGCGAGCGCTGCGCCGGCTCACCGAGCTCGGCGTCCTGACCCCGAACGAGGACGGCTACGCCACCACCGACGTGCGGATCATCGAAGCGATCGCCCGCTTCCGCGCCGCCGGGTGGAACGAGACGACCGGGTTCGGCGCGCGCGACGTCGCCAGGCTGATGGAGGGCCTGCGCCCGGTGATCGCCGATGAGATCAGGCTCGTGGTCGAGCGCTTCTCGGCCCTCGAGCCCGAGCGTGCGAAGGACCTGATCCGGGAGGGCGCGTCGCCGTTCCCGGCCCTCATCGGCGCCCTGCACGCGAAGCTCCTGGCGAGCGAGATCGAGCGCGACTCCACGCGCTGACCGTTTTCCGCCCCGCCGCCGGGGGTAGCGCGGGGCGCGTGAAGACGATCTCCCCGTGGCACGACGGCCGGGCACCCGCCCGACGACCGGCCCTGGACCGAGACCTCGAGACGGACGTGGTCGTGGTCGGCGCCGGAATCGTCGGCCTCACCACCGCCTACCTGCTGCGACGCGCCGGTGTCGACGTGGTCGTGCTCGAGGGCCGCTGGATCGCCGCCGGCACCACCGGCAACACGACCGCGAAGCTCACCTCGCTGCACGGGCTCACCTACGCCTCGCTCGCGTCGAGCGCGGGAGAGGAGGCGGCGGCCGCCTACGCGAAGGCGAACGAGACCGGGATCGAGGGCGTCGCCGCGCTCATCTCGGAGAACGGGATCGAGTGCTCCTTCCGCCACCGCGATCACATCGCCTACACCCTCGATCCCGAGCGGGTCGGCGAGCTCGAGGACGAGGCCGCCGCGGCGCAGGCCGCTGGGGTGGCGGCGGAGGTCGTCACCGAGACCGAGCTGCCCTACGAGGTTGCAGGCGCCGTCCGCCTCACGAATCAGGCCGACTTCGATCCCGTGCCGTACCTGCGCGGCCTCGCCGATGCGATCGACGCCGATGGCCGGCGCGTCTACGAGGACACGCCGGTCGTCGCGGTCGAACGCGACGCCGTGAGGACGGCCGCGGGTCAGCGCGTGCGCTCCGACCGCGTCGTCCTTGCCACCCACATGCCGTTCACCGACACCGGCGGCCTCTTCGCCCGGGTCGAACCGAAACGCTCCTACGGGATCACCGCTCACGTGGACGGCCCCACCCCCCAGCAGATGTACCTGAGCGTCGACGAGCCCACTCGCTCCCTGCGCTCGATCCCGCGCGAAGGCGGCGACCTGCTGCTGATCGGCGGCGAGTCGCACCGGGTGGGCCAGGGCGACGAGCGCGAGCACTTCGACGCGCTCGACGAATGGGGGCGCGAGCACTTCGCGGTCTCGTCCTACGAGCACCGCTGGGCGGCGCACGACTTCATCGGCGAAGACAACTTGCCCTACGTCGGCCCGGCGACGCCGTTTGGCGACCGGACGCTGACCGTCACCGGCCTGCGCAAGTGGGGCCTGGCCATGGGCACGAGCTGCGCGGCGATGGTCGCCGACACGATCGTCGGCGGGGAGAGCGCGTGGCCGGACGCCTTCGACTCACGCCGCCTGCCACGCCCCGGGTCGCTGCCGAAGCTGGTCAGGCACAACCTGGAAAGCGGCGTCCACTTCGTCGGCGACCGCATCCGGCCGGACACCCGCGGCGCCCCCAGGTGCACGCACCTGGGGTGCCTTACGCGATGGAACGCGGCCGAGGAGACCTGGGACTGCCCCTGTCACGGCTCGCGCTTCGCGGCGACCGGCGAGGTGATCGAGGGGCCGGCGACGAAGCCGTTGGAGCTCTCGGGCGTGACGCCGCCCTCCCGTTCGTAGCCGGGCCGACGTCGAACGTCCGGCCGTCCCGGAACCCCGCCATGGGGCGCATGTCGGGACGTCCGGGCGTTACGCAGCGGCGGCCGCCGCCTCCCGCATCTGCGCGAGCCCTTCCTCGCGGGAGATGATCGGCTCGTACCCGAGCTCCCGCCGGGCCTTGGAGATGTCGATCGTGCACTCCAGCGAGGAGACCCAGACCTCGAAACGGCTGAGCGGCGGCTCGCCCGGCAGCGGCAGGAGCTTCCAGGCGGTCTCGGCGGCCGCCGCCGCGGCGCTGGCGAGGCCCGCGGGGATCGTGCGGTCCGGAGGCTCGACGCCCTGGGTGCGGATCAGCTCGGAGACGAACTCGCGGAAGACCACGGAGTCGCCGTCGGTGACGAAGTAGGCCTCGCCGCCGCGCCCCTTCTCGGCGCCGAGCAGCAGGCCCTCGACGACGTTCTCGACGTGCGTCACCGCGGTGCGCTGCTTGCCGCCCCCGATCCATGCGAACTTGCCCTCGCGCACCATGCCCACGATGTGGGGGAGAAGCGTCGTGTCCCCGGCGCCCCAGACGAAGCGCGGGCGCACTGCGACGGTCTCGAAGCCCGGCGCGTTCGCCGCGAGCACAGCCCGTTCGGCGAGCGCCTTGGTGGAGGAATAGAGGGCCTTCGAATCCGGTCGCAGGGGGGCGGTCTCGTCGACGTTCACGAGAGGCTCGCCGGCGATCAGCACCGCTTCGGTGCTCGCGTGAACGAAGCGGCTCACGCCCGCGTCGCGGCACGCCGCCAGCGCGTTCTCGGTGCCCTCGACGTTCTCGCGCATGAAGTCTTCGCGCTGGCCCCACGCGCCGACGTGCGCGGCGAGATGGAACGCCCACTCGCACCCTGCGGCGCCGGCGGCCATCGCGTCGCGATCGGCGAGCGAGCCCGAGACCGGGGTGGCGCCGAGCTCCTCGACCACCGCGGCTGAGGCGGGGGAGCGGGCCAGCGCCTTCACGGTCGCGCCCTCGGAGACGAGGCGGCGCACGAGCGCCCGCCCGATGAATCCCGACCCGCCGGTGACGAAGACGGTGCGTCCGCGGCTGCTCACGGGAGTCAACTTACAAAATCGCCCATCCCTGCCCGACGGGCCTTGAAATGGCAACGGGCCCCGGTGATCCGGGGCCCGTTGCGCCACTCAGAGAGGGATCTGGCGCGGTTTACCGTCCAACCTCAACCACACGGCCCGAGAAGGGGGGAATCCTCGGAGCGCTTAGATCCCGCCGCTTCAGTACCCGACGCCGTTCGCGGGTAAACACGCGGATGCCGGCGCCGCGATCAGCCTTCGGAAGCTCCGTCGGCGTCCTCGTTCGACTCGGCGTGGTCGGCCTCGCCGTAGACGGCGTCCGACCGGTCCGCTTCGGGGTCGGGCCGGTCGTACCTGGGGTTCCCGCCCGCGTCGCGATGCTCGGCGTGATCGCGCAGTTCCTGCTCGGCCAACTCGAAGCCTTCGGCCTCGCCGCCGCCACCCTCCTCGATCGGGACCTGCGCTGGATCGCCGCTCGCCTCGCTCGGGCCGCCACCTACTTCGGCGGCCTCGCGCTCCGCGGCTGCGGTCTCCTGCTCGACGAATTGCTCGTCGTCGGCCACGATCAGGTGCGGCGCTCGAGGTCCGCCACTTCGTCGGCCTTGCGATCGGCGCGCTCCTCGGCGTTCGCCAGCTCTTCCTTCTTCTCGCCCTTGCGCTCCTCGGCACGCCCCTCGCGGCGCATGCTCGAGTCGCCCGTCAGGTCGCCGGCCACCTGCTTGGCCTTACCCGTGAGCTTGTCGATGATGCTCATTGCTCCTCCTTGGTCGATTGCACGACGTCGCCTACCCGCCCCCCGGGGCCGCTAACGAGTGCCGTGCGGACCGTGTTGCCCGCCCCTCGCCGGGTAGCCCGAACCCGAGAGACGCAACAAGAGAGAGGAGCCAAGGGATGGCTGAACGGATCGAAGGCAAGAAGGTGGCGTTCCTCGTCGCGAACGAGGGCGTCGAGCAGGTCGAGCTGACGAAGCCTTGGCAGGCGGTCGAGGCGGCGGGCGGCGAGCCCGAGCTGATCGCGCCCGAGGCCGGCGAGGTCCAGGGGTTCAACCACCTGGACAAGGCGGACGCGTTCGAGGCGACGAAGGCGGTCGGCGATGCCGACGCGAGCGCGTACGACGGGCTCGTCCTCCCGGGCGGGGTCGCCAACCCCGACATCCTGCGCACCGTCCCCGAGGCGGTCCAGTTCACCCGCGCGTTCTTCGAGGCGGGCAAGCCGGTGGCGGCGATCTGCCACGGTCCCTGGACCCTGGTCGAGGCCGGGGTGGTCGAGGGCCGCACGCTGACCTCGTGGCCGAGCTTGCAGACCGACATCCGCAACGCCGGCGGGGAGTGGGTGGACGAGGAGGTCCACGTCGACTCCGGGCTGGTGACGAGCCGCAAGCCGGACGACCTCGAGGCTTTCTGCGCCAAGACGATCGAGGAGATCGCCGAAGGCGTGCACGCGGAACAGCGCGAGGCGACGGTAGGGAGCTGATCTCGACCGGAGCCGTGGAGGCTAAGCGGCGGCGCTGCTCGCCAATGCGGCGACGGCGTCGTCGCGCGTGTCGTACAGGGTGACGGCGCGATCGATGCCGGTGAGCTCGAGCAGGCGCCGGACGTCGGCGTCGGGGGAGCAGACGCCAAACCCGCGCTCCCCCTCGGCGAGGCGGCGCTTCGCCTCGACCAGGAGGCTGAGCCCGGTCGAGTCGATGAACCCACAATCGGTGAGGTCGACTACGACCGCTTCAGGCTCGGATCCAAGGGCCTCGGCGAGCGCCGAGCGGAGCTCGGGCGCCGTGCCCTGATCGAGCTCTCCCGAGACCGCGAGCGTAACTATCCCGTCAGCCGCGACGCTTTCAACACGAAACGGCGTGGTCAACGCAGGCATTCCCGGGGAGCGGAAAGCATCGCGCTGATCTTAGTAGCTGTCGTCAGGCGGTAGATTCGTACGACGCAAACCACCAGGAAGGGGGTTATGGCCGCGGAACCGAGGGAGATGCCAACTGCGGGCTCAAGAACGGACGCCGAGCATCGCCGCGAAGCGCATCCAGTCGTCGGCCTCGTCTTCGGCCTCTCGCTGCTCGGGGCGCTTGCCGCCGCCGACATCGCGCTCGACGCCCCGTCGGCGAACATCGTCGCGGCGTACGTCGCCGCTCCGTTCATCACGGCGTTCATCGCCGGGCCGGTCGTAACCACGGTCGTCGGTACCGCCGCGTTTGCGCTCGCGGTCGCGAGCCCCGAGTGGAACACGGCGCATCCGGGCGATCCCGAGTGGCTCGTGCGCGCGCTCGTGATCACCGCGGGGTCGATCTTCGCCGTCTCGAGCGCCTGGGTGCGGCGTCGCGGCCGCGAGCGAGCGGAGCGACTTCATCTGCTCGACCAGCTCGGCAGCGTCGCCGACGGCTCGCTGCCGCTCTCGGAGACGCTGCGCCGCGTCACCGACGTCCTCGTGCCCGCGGTCGCCGACATCGCGGTGGTCGACGCCGTCCACGACGGGCGCGCCTCCCGGATCGCCGCGCGCGCGAGCGGCTACCCCGCCGAACGGGAGATCGAGGAGCGGATGCGCCGCCGGCCGTCGTCCGCGCCAACCTGGCTCGTCCAGGTGCAGCGGCCTTGGCGCCGGGTCCCGCGGTGGCTGCCGAAGATGCGCGACGAGGACCTCCGCCGCCTCTCACACGACGATGACGACCTCGAGTTCCTGCGCTCGCTGGAGATCCGCTCGTCGATCTCCGTGCCGCTCACCGCGCGCGATCGCAACCTCGGGGTCCTCACCCTGTTCACCACCTGGTCGGGCCGCCGCTACGAGCTCGACGACGTCCGCTTCGCCCAGATCCTCGCCGGCCGCATGGGCCTGGCCCTCGACAACGCGGGCCTGTTCTCCGACCTCGAGAGCATCGAGCGGCGGATGGACAGCGTCATGTCGATCGTCGACGAGGCGGTGGTCATCCACGGCGCCGAGGGCGAGCTCATCTTCGCCAACCCCGCCGCGGCGAGGATGCTTGGGCTCGAGAGCGCCGGCCAGGCCGTCGCGGAGCAGACGGAGCGAATAGGCGAGCGCTTCCTGATCCGCGACGAGAGCGGCCGCGAGGTGGGCGCCGAGGCGCTGGCCGGCAGGCCCGCGATGAACGGTCCTCCGGTCGAGCAGCAGACGCTTCGCGTCGTCGAGCGCATCAGCGGGCGGGAGCGATGGGTGCGCACGAAGGCGAAGCCGATCCACGGGGCGGCGGGGGAGATCCTCTACTCGGTGACCGTGATCGAGGACGTCACCGACGTGAAGCGGGCGGAGTTCGCGCAGCGGCTCCTCGCGCGTACCGGCGAGCTCGTCTCGCACTCCGACAACTACATGGGGACCCTGCGCGAGGTCCCGCCGCTCCTCGTCCCGGAGTTCGCGGACGGGTGCTCGGTCAACCTGGTCCAGGAGGACAGCTTCGTCGAGCAGGTCGCGGTCGCCCACCCGGACGTCGAGCGTGCCCAGGCGGCGCGGGAGCTGCGCGCCCGGGCGCCGGTCAAGCTCGACGACGACAGCGCGATGGCGCGCGTCCTGCGCACCGGCGAGGCCGTGCTGGTCCGCGACGAGGAGGACCTCGCGCGCGGGCTCGCCAACGAGTCCGAGCGCCTGCAGGCTTTCCGACAGGCGGGCGTGACCTCGTTGATCATCGTCCCGATGCCGGTCGGCGGGCGGAACGTCGGCGCGCTCACGTTCGTCAACCAGGTCGGCTCGCGCCGCTTCGACGACGAGGACCTGGAGCTGGCGCTGGAGGTCGCGCGCCGCGTCGCGCTGGCGATCGAGACCGCGCGCATCGCCGAGGAGCGCACGCGGGTCGCGGACGCGCTGCAGCGGGAGCTGCTGCCGCCGAGCCTGCCGGAGATCCCCGGGTGGGAGGTCGCGACGATGTACGAGCCCGCCGGCGAGGTGAACGAGGTCGGCGGCGACTTCTACGAGGTGTTCCGCGTGCGCGACGGCTGGGCCGTGCTGCTCGGCGACGTGTCGGGCCGCGGCGCTGTGGCGGCATCGCTCACGGCCGAGGCGCGGCACACGATCCGCACCGCGGCCGCGCTCGACGGACACCCCTGCACGGGGCTGCGGGTGCTCGACGCGAACCTGCGCGGACGCGACGACGCGGCGCTGTGCTCGGCGGCGCTCGCCGTGATCCCGGATCCCGGCCGTGCCGAGCCGCGGATCGACCTCTACCTGGCGGGGCACCCGCACCCGCTGCTGCTGCGCAACGGCGGCGCGCGACCGGTCGGGAACCCGGGCCCGCTCCTCGGCGTCCTCGAGGGCGCCTCGTGGGACGCCTACGCGATCCCGATCGAGCCCGGCGACCAGCTCGTCCTCTACACCGACGGCGTGATCGAGGCCCGCGGGCGCGACCAGGAGCGCTTCGGCGCGGAGCGCCTGCGCGAGGGCGTCGCCGGGACCCCGAGCCCTCAGGGCGTGGTCCAGCGCGTGCGCACCGCGCTCGACCGTTTCGGCGCCGAGGCGCGCCAGGACGACGCGGCGGTCGTCGCATTGCGGTTCACCGGTTACCGGCCGTTCGAGGCCGCGGCCGGGGCGCGAACCGCGTCCAGCACTTCCGCCGCGAGCTGAGCTCCGTCCGAGGAGCGCAGCGGCGTGGCCGCGATCCTCACGATCAGCTCCTCGCGGTCGAGCTCCTCCAGGGCGATGTCCGGCGGGTACCGGGTTGGCACGGTGATCCGCTCGGCGAGGTGGCGCTGAAGCTCCGCCGGGGTGATCCGCGGGTCGAGCCGCGCGCGCATCTCGACGCGCTCCGGCTCGCGCAGCGGCGCGATCGCGAGCTGCAGGATCACGCTGTTGGGCACCATCGTGCGGTCGGCGCCGCTCACGAGCGTTGTGTAGAAGAGCCCGAGGGAGCCGACGATCCCCTCGATGCTCCCGGCCATCACCCCGCCGGTCATCCGCACCCGGTCGCCGACCTGGAACGGGCGGGTCGAGAGCAGGACGATGCCCGCGATCAGGTTGCCCAGGGTCTGCTGCGCCGCGAGACCGAGGACGACCGCGGTGAACGCGCCGCCCGCGGCGAGCGTGCCCGCATCGAGCCCGGCGATGCGCAGGGCGACGACGAGCATCGCGGTCATCGTCACGAGGCGGATGAGGAAGCCGGCGATCCCCGCGGTAGAGGGCTCGAGGCGGCCCATGAGCACGGGCGCGATGCCCTGGCCGATCGAGCGCGCGAGGCCCCACCCGCACAGGACGAGGGCGATCACGGTGCCGATGCGCACCGCCAGGTCGCTGCCGGGCAGCAGGTGCCCGCGGTGCTCGAAGATGAGCAGGGTCGCGGCGATCAGCAGGAGGAAGCCGAGCGCCCCCCAGCGGGAGCGCTTGGCCTGGGAGCGGTCCACCTGCTCGCCGAGCCCGACCTGGCGCCAGACCTCGGTGCGGCTTTCGAACAGATTCTGCGATCGCTTGCGGATGCGGGAGCGCATGTCTAGGTCCCGCTTCCCCGCCCCCTGCGCGCGAAACGACCTGGCCGTTTGGGATGCTCGGCCCGTGCGACCGGACGGCACGGATCCGCGCGTTCCCGCGATCTGCCTCGGGCTTGGGATCGTCGTCGCCTTCTTCTCGGTGGTCCTCGCCGGGATCGCGGGGCCGCCCTACCTCTCGCTCGCGTCGATGTCGCCATGGATCGTCGTCTTTGCGGTGGCCCTGTTCGCGGCGGGCTTCGCGGCCCCGTTCGTGATCCACGCGCTCCTCGGCGGCCGGCTCGAGGACGACGCGCGCTGGGAGCGGGCGCTGCTCCTTTGGGGAGGGGCGACGCTGGTCGCGCTCGGGGTCGGGCTGCTCGTCGGGCTGCCATCCGGGTTCGCCGCGGACTCGCTCGCCGGCTCGGTCGGGATCGTGATCGTCGTCGAGGCGGTGCTCGTGCTCGGCACGCTCGTCGCCTGGCTTCTCTCCGGGGGTTGAAATCCCCTTACCCGCGCGTTTTCCGGCGCCGGTATCTTCTAGATTGACTGATCAGTCAATGGACGCGGCGGGGTCTTCGAACACCGCTGCGGAGGAGTTTTCAGGCACAGATGCGCGCGGCCGCGGTTCAGCTCAACTCGACTTCCGACCGGGAGCGGAACGTGGCTCGTGCGGAGGCCCTCGTCCGTGAGGCGGCGGCCGCCGGGGCCGAGCTCGTGGTCCTCCCGGAGAAGTGGAACGTGATCGGCACGGGCGACGATCTGCGCGCCGGCGCCGAGCCGCTCGACGGCCCGACGCTCACCGCGGCGAGGGAGTGGGCGCGCGAGCTCGGGATCACGCTCGTCGCGGGCAGCATCCCGGAGCGCCGCGAGGGCGCCGACCGGCTCTTCAACACGTCGGCGCTGATCGGGCCCGACGGCGCGCTCGAGGCCGTCTACCGCAAGATCCACATGTTCGACGTGGTCGCGGGCGGCGTCGCCTACCGCGAGTCCGACCACGAGGAGCCCGGCGACGAGATCGTCCTGGGCGACGGGCCCGGCGGCGTCCCGCTCGGGCTCACCATCTGTTACGACCTGCGCTTCCCGGAGCTCTACCGGATCCTCGCCGTCCGCGGGGCGCGCGTCTTCACGGCACCCTCGGCCTTCACGCTGGCGACCGGCCGCGACCACTGGGAGGTGCTGGTGCGTGCGCGGGCGATCGAGAACCAGGCGTTCGTCGTCGCGGCGAACCAGGTCGGCGTGGCGCCGCCGCACTACCACTCCTACGGGCGCTCGATGATCGTCGACCCCTGGGGCGTGGTGCTCGCCCAGGCGCCCGACGAGGAGACGTTCGTGGTCGCGGACCTCGATCTCGAGGCGCAGGAGCGCATCCGCGAGGAACTGCCCTCGCTCGCCAACCGACAGCCGCACGCATATAGATGGCCCTTGGGATCGGCCACCCCCGGACGCGGAGCGGAGGAGGCGGCCGGCCTTGGGTTCTTGGAGGTGCATGCCTGATGGCCAAGGCCCCACCCGTCGACCGCCGCCGCCAGATCCTCGACGCCGCAATCCGCGTCTTCGCCCGCCAGGGCTTTCACGCCTGCCGCGTCTCCGACATCGCCCGCGAGGCCGGGGTGGCCTACGGGCTCGTCTACCACTACTTCGATACGAAGGACCAGGTCCTCAACGAGCTCTTCGAGGAGCGCTGGTCGCTGCTGCTCGCCGCGATCGACGAGGTCGACGCGCGGGACGTCCCCACGCGGGAGAAGCTCGACGCGGTCGCCGGCTTCATCATCGACTCGTACCGCCACGACCCCGAGCTGATGAAGGTGATCATCGTCGAGGTCACCCGCGCGGCGAACTCGTTCGGGCGCACCCACCTGCCCGAGATCACGAGCGCCTACGAGAAGATCGCGAAGATCGTCGAGGGCGCCCAGAAGGCGGGGGAGTTCCGCAGCGACATCGACCCGATGCTCGCGTCCATGTGGTTCTACGGCGCGATCGAGCAGCTCCTCTCGGGCTGGGTCTTCGAGCTGATCGGGGATTCGGACGCCGACTTCGACCGCGCCCGCGAGATGGTCGTGGACACGATCTGCGGCGGACTCGCTGCACCGGGCGGCAAGGCGAAGACGAACGGCACCCGAGACTGATTGAATCCGGCGGAGTCAACCCCAGGCCCGAGATTGGGTAGGAGGTCCCCCATCGACAACGAGATCGTCAAGCGCCTTCTCTGGACCGGACTGCTGGCAGGAACCGGCGCGCTCGCGAGCGTCGTCGCTCACCGCGTGTCGGCCGTGATCTGGATGCGCCTGTTCAAAGAGGATCCGCCGGAGTGAGCTACCAGCCCCCGCAGCCTGAAGAGGATCGGCGCTCGGTAGGCGAGCTCGTCTTCGACGTCTCCGAGCGCGTCTCGACCCTGGTCCGCGAGGAGATCGAGCTCGCGAAGGCGGAGCTCTCGGAGAAGGTCGGCAAGCTCATCCGCGGCTCGGTCGCCGGGATCGTGGCCGGGATCTTCGCCTTCCTCGGCCTGATCCTGCTCATGCACGCGTTCGCGTGGCTCCTCAACGACCTCTTCTTCGGCGACCACTTCTGGCTCGGGTTCCTGATCGAGGCGATCCTCTTCTTCGTCGTCGGCGCCCTCGCCGGCCTCTTCGCCTTCCGCTCGATGCAGGCCGGGTCGCCGCCGGTGCCCGAGATGGCGATCGAGGAGGGCAAGCGCATCAAGCAGACGCTGGAGTCCGGGACGACCCCCGTCGCGAACGAGCCGAGGACGGACGGACGATGAGCTCCGAGCCCGAGATCTACCGCAGCGGCGCGGGCGAGCCGGTAGCCCGCCGCGCCCGGCCGCAGGGCCGCACCTCGGCGGAGATCCGCGCCGACATCGAGCGCCAGCGCGAGGAGCTCTCGCAGTCGGTGGAGCTCCTGCGCCACCGCGTGAACGAGCTCACCGATTGGCGCCGCCAGGTGCGTGAGCACCGGCGCGAGTTGATCATCGGCGCCGCCGTCGTCGGCTTCGCCGTCGGCGGGCTGCTCGCCCTGCGCCGGCGCTAGCCGAGAACGCTCTTCGGCAGGCCGCCCACGCCGAGCAGGCCCGGGCCGATGTGCGCCCCGATCACGGGGCCGATCTCCGAGACGAAGACCGGATCGCACTCGAAGATCTGGCGGCACTCGTCGATGAGGCGACGGGCCGTGTCCGGGTCGTGGATGTGCTGGACGACCCACGCGTCGGCGCCGTCGCGCTGGCGCTCGCGGGCGAACTCGACCATGCGCTCGAACGCGCGGCGGCGGGTACGCACGCGCTCGACCGGGGTGATCTCCTCCTCGAGCGTGAGGATCGGCTTGATCTGCAGGGCGGAACCGAGCCACGCCTGAGCCGCGCCGATGCGCCCGCCCTTGCGCAGGTACTCGAGCGTGTCGATCGCGAACCACATCTTGAGCTGGCCGCGCGCCCGCTCGACGTCCTCGAGGACGTCGGTGGCCGACTTGCCCTGCGCGGCCGAGCGCGCCGCCCTGATCACCATCAGGCCCTGGCCGCCGCAGGCCGAGCGGCTGTCCCACACGTGGATGCGCTCGCCGCCCTTGCCCTCGTCGATGAGCTGCTGGCGCGCCTGCTCGGCGGCGTTCATCGTCCCCGAGATCCCCGCCGAGAGGTGGATCGAGACGATCTCGCGTCCCTGCTCGAGCAGCGGCTCGTAGACCTCGCGGAAGTCGCCGACCGACGGCTGCGAGGTCGATGCGCCGGTCTTGCTGCGCGCGAGGCGCTCGTAGAAGTCGTCGTAGGCCTCGCCGGAGATGTCGCGCTCGCGGCTCTGCTCTCCGTCGAGGGTCACGTACAGGCTCACGCGCTCGACCCCGAGCTCGGCGAGCATGTCCTCGGGCAGGTATGAGGTCGTGTCGGTGACGACGGCGGTGGGGGAAGCGTCAGCCACGACGCGCGGTTGTATCACTTCGGGGACGGACGGACCGGCCCGCCACTAGCCTCAGGACCGACAGATGGCCAGGACGCTCGTCACAGGAGGGAGCGGCTTCCTCGGCTCGCACCTCGTGCGGGCGCTTGCGAAGCGGGGCGACGAACTGCGCCTGCTCGCGCGCCGGACGTCGAACCTCGACGTGCTCGAGGGTGTGGATTTCGAGCGGGCCACGGGCGACGTCACCGACCGGCGCGCGGTGCGCAGGGCGATGAAGGGAGTCGACCGCGTCTTCCACGTCGCGGGGAGGACCTCGCTGCGCTCCCGCGACCGCGAGGCGGTCTTCGCCGCGAACCTCACCGGGGCGCGGATCATGTTCGAGGAGGCGCTCGAGGCCGGCGTCGAGCGGTTCGTGCACACCTCCACCGTCGGTGCGATCGGCGTCGCTCCTCCCGGCGGCGTCGCCGACGAGACGACGCCCTTCCGCATCGGTCATCTCGGGCTGGCGTACGTGAACTCGAAGCACGAGGCGGAGCTCGAGGCCTTCCGGCTTGCCGCGCACGGGCTCCCCGTCGTGATCGTCAACCCGACGTTCGTGCTGGGCCCGGAGGACCCGACCGGGACCTCCATGGGCCTGGTCCGCCGCTTCCTGCGCGGCCAGATCCCGGCCTACGTGGACGGCGGCCTCAACATCGTCGACGTCCGCGACGTGGCCGCCGGCCACCTGCTCGCCGACGAGCGGGGGAAGGTGGGCGAGCGCTACATCCTCGGCGGCCGCAACTTCACCTTCGACCGCCTCTTCGCGGACCTGGCCCGGATCTCCGGCGCCGAACCGCCGGCGGTCAAGCTCCCGCTGCGGGTGGCGCTCGGCGGGATCGAGGCGGCGCGCTTCGCCCGGCTGCCGCTGCCGATCGTCCCCGAGGAGGTGCTCTCGGCCTCGCAGTGGTGGACCTATCGCAACACCAAGGCCAAGCGCGAGCTCGGGTTCAGTCCGCGCCCGCACGAGGAGACGCTGGTGGACGCAGTCACCTGGCAGGCCGAGCAGCTCGGCGGCGTGCGCCGCAACGGCGGCGGGCCCGGGCGCTCGCTTCTGCGGCTGGCGGGCAGCGCGCTGCGCACGGCCGAGCGGATGGTGGGGCGGTGAGCAACGCGGAGGAAAAGCGCCGGATCTTCTACCGCTGCCCGACGCCCACGAACTTCCTGTGCCCGTGCGGCGCGGTCGCCCGGAGGCTGCGCAAGCTCGGCCTGGAGCATGAGGTCCAACGCGTTCCGTACAAGCGCTCCGCGCGGCCCGAGATCGAGGAGCTGACGCGCCAGCGCCGCGTTCCGGTGCTCGTCGACGGCGACGAGGTGATCCACGATTCCAAGCGGATCCTGGAGTACCTGGAGTGGCGCTACCGGGACGGTGGCTGAGCCGCCGCCGGTGCGCCTATACAATGTGAAGCGCGATGGAGACGCCCAAGGCCGCAGTGACGATCACGGACAAGGCCGCGGAGAAGATCCGCGACCTGGTCGCGCAGAACGATTCCGACCAGGCCCTGCGGGTCGCCGTGCGCGGCGGCGGTTGTTCCGGCTTCCAGTACGCCCTTGCGCTCGACTCCCGCAAGGAGGACGACCACGTCTTCGAGCACAACGGCGTGTCGGTCGTGGTCGACAAGGTCAGCATGCAGTTCGTCTTCGGGTCCGAGGTGGACTACGTCGACGGCCTGCAGGGCGCCGGGTTCACCGTGAACAACCCGAACGTCGTTGCCGCGTGCGGCTGTGGCTCTTCCTTCCAGGTCAGGGAAGACGCGGCCCAGCAAGCCGCCGTTTAACGCTGGCCACCATCACAGCCTCCGGGCTGACGAAGCACATAGGCGGACGCACGCTCTTCAGCGACGTCGCGTTCAAGCTCGAGCGCGGCGAGCGGATGACGCTCGCGGGCCGCAACGGCAGCGGCAAGACGACGCTGCTGCGGATCATCGCCGGTGAGGCGGGGCTCGACGAGGGCACGATCTCGCTCGAGCGCGGCGCGCGTGTGGCCCTCCACGACCAGCGGCCTCCCCGTGACTCCGGCACGCTGCGCGAGTACGTCACCTCCGGGCTCGCCTGGATCGAGGAGATCGAGGCGGAGCTCGCCCGGCTCGAGCAGCGCATGGCCGAGGGCGACTCCTCGGAGCGCACGCTCGACGAGTACGCGCGGGCGCAGGCGCGGCTCGAGCACGCCGGCGGGTACCGCTGGCGGGACGGCGCCGAGATCGCGCTGCGGGGCCTCGGCTTCACCGACGAGGAGCTCGACCGCCCGCTGGCGAGCTTCTCGGGCGGCGAGCTCACCCGCGCCTCGCTCGCCCGGGTGCTGACCTCGAAGCCCGACCTGCTGCTCCTCGACGAGCCGACGAACCACCTCGACATCGAGTCGCTCGAGTGGCTCGAGAACTACCTGACCGACGTCGATGCGGCGGTGATCCTCGTCGCCCACGACCGCTGGTTCCTCGAGTCCGTCGGCACCTCGGTGCTCGAGCTGGAGGCCGGGCGCGGGCGCTTCTTCTCGGGCCCCTGGCACGCGTGGCGGGCCGAGCAGGCGGCGCGCGAGCTCGCCGCGGGCCGCGACGCGGCGCGCCGCCAGGCGGAGATCGAGCGGATGCAGCGCTTCGTCGAGCGCTTCCGCTACAAGGCGACGAAGGCGCGCCAGGCGCAGTCCAAGCTCAAGGCCATCGAGCGCCTCAAGGAGGGAATGCCCGAACAGCCCGCCTCCGACGGGCGCTCGCTCTCGTTCAGCTTCGGTGAGGCGGAGCGCAGCGGGCGGGTGGTGCTCGAGCTCGAGGACGGCCGGATCGAGGTTCCGGGACGGACGCTGATCGCCGACGCGAACCTGTGGATCGAGCGCGGCGAGCACGTCTGCCTCGTTGGCGCGAACGGCAGCGGCAAGACGACGCTGGTGGAGACGCTCGTCGGCGCGCGCGAGCTGCCGCAGGGCAAGCTCCGGCGCGGCCACAACGTGAAGCTCGGCTACCTGAGCCAGCACACCGACTTCGCGGGGCCCGACCAGGGGACGACCGTGCTGGCCCATGCCCAGCGGTCGACCGCGTTGAGCGAGGCGAAGACGCGCGCGCTGCTCGGACGCTTCCTCTTCTCGGGGGACGATGTGATGAAGACGCTCGGCGACCTCTCGGGCGGCGAGGCTCAGCGCCTCGCGCTCGCCCTGCTCACGAACTCCGACGCGAACCTGCTCGTGCTGGACGAGCCGACCAACCACCTGGACGTCGAGAGCCGTGAGGCGCTCGAGGACGCGCTCACCTCGTACACCGGCAGCGTCCTGCTGATCTCCCACGACCGCGCCCTGCTCGAGGCGGTCGGCTCCCGGACGATCGTGATCGAGGACGGGACCCTGCGCTCACACCCGGGCGGGTGGGCGGAGTACCGGGCGCAGCGCGACGCCGAGCGCGAGCGCAGGGCGGAGCGGCGCGAGCCGAAGCGGGGAAAGCCACCCCGAAAGGCCGGCCCGAGCAAGAACCGAAAGGCGCTGCTCGCCCGCCTCGAGCGCGAGGTCGAGGAAGCCGAAGCGGCGCTGCGCGAGCTCGAGGACGAGCTCGCTGATCCCTCGAACTGGAACGACCCCCGCTCGGCGGAGAAGTCCACCCGCCGCCACGAGGAGGTGAAGCGCAGGCTCGCCGAAGCCGAGGCGCGCTGGGAAGAGGTCGCCGAGTCGGTGGAGGGCTAGGCGGGCGTCAGCCCAGCTGCATCGGCGGGCTCGTCTGCGGGCCGCCGGGCAGGATGCGCTCGGGCTCGGGAAGCTTCGCGTCCTCGGGCTGCTCGACGCCCAGGAGCTGGGCGAGCTCGCCCGTCTCGAGCATCTCCTCGACGATGTCGCAGCCGCCGACCAGCTCGCCGTTGACGTAGAGCTGAGGGAAGGTCTGCCAGTCCGCGATCTCCATTGTCACCTCGCGCAGCGGCTGCAGCGCCGGCAGGACGTCGATCGCGCCGTACTCCACACCGAGCTGCTCGAGCACGTTCACAACGCGCATCGAGAACCCGCAGCGCGGCATGTCCGGGGTCCCCTTCATCAGGAGGAGGACCGGGTTCTGCGCGATTGCCTCTTCGACCTTCTGCTTGAGCTCTGGATCAGCTGCCATGGGTCCAGGGTACAGAAGGCCCGGGCCGGCTCAGTCCGGGACTCTCGACGTGATCGAGAGCGCGTGGATCGAGCCGTCCTCGAAGCGCTCGCGCACGGCGTTGCGGACGAGGCGGTGCTGGTCGATCCGCGAGAGGCCCTCGAACTGCGGCGCGGTGACGACCGCGCGCAGGTGGTCGCCGCCGCCTTCGTCGATGACCTCGACCTCGGCGCCGGGCAGCGCCTCCTCGATCATCCGCTTGAGTTCCGCGAGGTCGGCCGCCATCAGACGGCTTCCGCGGACTTTGCCGCGTCGAGCATCTCCTCGACCTTGCAGAACTTGACCCGCGGGCGGCCGTGCGGCTCGCCGGCGGCCACCTCGGCGGCGTCGATCGCCTGCCAGCCGACGTAGTTCACGTGGTCGCAGCGCTCCGTGAGGATCTCCTCGATCGGGGCGGCGCCGCCTTCGCGCTCGGGAATCTTCCCGGCCTCCAGGTCGGCGAGCAGCGAGTCGACGGTGTCCTGGGCGTCCTTCTTGTTCGTCCCGATTACGCCCGAGGGGCCGCGCTTGATCCAGCCGACGGCGTAGTGGCCCGGAACCTGCTCGCCCGAGTCCGGGTCCTTCACGCGACCCGCGTCGTTCGGGATCAGGCCGCGGCCCTCGTCGAACGGGATGCCCTCGAGGCCGGCGCCCTTGTAGCCGATCGAGCGGAGGACGAGGCCGCACTCGATCTCCTCGCGCTCGCCGGTGTCGCGGGCGCGGATCGCGCCGGACTCGTCGCGGTAGAGCTCGTTGCGCGCGACCACGATCGACTCGACCCTGCCGTTGCCCTTGATCTCGACGGGGGAGCAGCAGAAGCGCATCACGACCCGCTTGGGCTTGCCCTCGGGCTCGCGCTGGGAGAACTCGGTGAAGATCTCGACGTTGCGGCGCTGGGTCGGGTCACAGTCCTCGGACTCGAGGTACTCGCGGCTCGCCTCGTCCAGCTCGAGCTCGGCCGGGTCGATGATGATGTCCGCCTGGGTGAGCTCGCCGAGCTCGCGCACCTCCGGGTTCGTGAAGGCGGCCTGCGCGGGGCCGCGGCGCCCGAGGATCACGACCTCCTCGATGCTGCTGTTGGCGAGCGCCTCGATCGCGTGGTCGGCGGTGTCCGTGACCTCGAGCTCCTCGCGCGGGAGGACGAGCATCCGGGCGAGGTCGGCGGCGACGTTGCCGTTGCCGATCACCACCGCGCGCTTCGCGTCGAGCTCGAACGTGTGGTCGGCGAAGTCGGGGTGGGCGTTGTACCAGGCGACGAAGGTGGTGGCCGGGTGGGAGCCGGGGAGGTCCTCGCCGGGGATCCCGAGCCTGCGGTCCGTGGCGGTGCCGTAGGCGTAGAGGATCGCGTTGTAGCGCTCCTCGAGCTCGGCGACGCTCACGTCCTTGCCGACCTCGACGTTGCCGAAGAAGCGAAAGCCCTCGTTCGACGCCGTCTTCTCGTAGCGCCGGGTGACGTTCTTGATCTTCGGGTGGTCGGGCGCGACGCCGGCGCGCACCAGCCCGAACGGCGTCGGTAGGCGGTCGAACATGTCGACCTCGACGGTGTGGTCAGTGGCAAAGAGCGACTCCGCCGCGTAGAAGCCCGCCGGCCCGGAGCCGACGATCGCGACGCGGAGGGGGTTCTCTGGAGTGCCCAACTGACCCATGGGGCGCGAAAAGATAGAGGAGGGGCGAGGGCGACATTCCGAGATCTCTCTCGCACCCCCCCGAACGGGGGTCGGCAGCTCGGCCCCGTGAAGGGCGCGCGGACGGGCTTCGTGCTCACGCGCGAGCGCGTGAAGCTCTTTTCGAGCCCTACGAGGCGCTGAGCGCGGCGCTCGCGGCGACGCCGTCGAGCGAATCCAGGGCCCGCGCCGTCGACATCGAGACGCAGGTGAAGATCGGGGTGTCGCGGAGCGTGAACGAGCTCGACTCCGAGGGGCGCAGCTCCTGAACCAGGTCGAGGAACTCGGCCGGGTCGTCGCACTCGAACGAGACGACGAACTCCTGATCGTCGAGGCCGAACGAGTAGGTCGTGTTGATCGTGATCTCCGGGTAGCGGCGGCCGATCTCGATGTGCTCGGCCATGATCCGCCTGCGCTCCTCGAGCGGCAGCCGGTACCACTCGCGCTTCTTGTCGAGCGGATAGACGATCAGGTACTTGCGGTCCGACGTGCAGATCTCCGGGCGGACGTGCTGGTCGGAGTACGGCGACGGCTTCGTCATCGAGAGGTACGAGTAGGGGATCGATGCCCACTTCGCGAGGCCGCTCTGGGCGAGAACCACGTGGAAGGTGTGGATGTCCTCGAGGATCGGGCTCTGCGAGAGGAGCATGAAATCCGTGTCCCCGCGCGTGCCGACGGTCGAGTACGCCCGTAGGCTCCGATCGGTGGCGAAGTCCTCGCAGGCGGCCAGAAACTCGCGTTTATCCTCCGCCCGCTCGCTTGGGTCGCGCCGCTGCCAGGCGGGATCGAGCTTGAAGAAGGTGAACTTGGCAAACGTGCGGTCGGCCATCGCAGCGATGCTAGCGCTGAGCGCGCTCCTGGTGGTGACGGCTCCGGCGGCTCGGGCGGCGGAGCCCACCGGCCCGGCCGAGCGCGTGATCTTGGCCGTGCTCCCGTACGGGACCACGGTCGAGGACATCGCCGAGCGGCCCGAGTTCGCCCCCGGGCTCGTCAGCGCGGGGCTCGGCGCGGTTCCGGTCGCCCAGACCTTCCTCGACATCGGGCAGGGCAACCGGACGAACCAGAGCCTCTACGACGGCGAGCTCCCCCGTATCTACATCCGCGGCGGCCGTGTGCCGAGGCGCCTCTGGGGCCGGATCGTGAACCGTGCCGACGGCACGCCGGCAAAACTCGTGCCCGGCCTGCTGTCCACGACCCTGCAGGAGGCGGGGATCCCGGTCGCGGCGGAGGCCAACAGCGGGCTCGCGACGCTGGTCGCCGTGGACCGCCTGGGCCTCGTGCGGATCGTCCCGGAGTGCCCGGTGGGCTGCGGGCGGGGCTTCACGTTGATGCGCGCCCGGCTCGGCGAGGTGGGCGGCTTGCTCGACCGGCTGGGCCCCAACGACCTGCTGATCGCGGTGGCCGCCGGCAATCGCGCGGAGCAGCAGCTCCTGCCCGTCGGGATCGCCGGGCGCGGCTACCACGGCGATTTGACGTCCGCCTCCACCCGGACGGACGGCCTGGTGACCACGACCGACATCGCGCCGACGGTGCTCGAGGCCTTCGGGATCGACGACGTCCCCGGCGAGTTCAACGGCAGCGTGATCGAGTCCACCGACAGCCGCGACCCGGCCGGGATCGCCGAACTCCAGGAAAAGCTGCAGACCCGGCCCAGTCGCCAGCCGGTGGCGCTGTTGCCGCTCGGGGTTTGGCTTGTTTTGTGCGCTCTGGCGGCGCTCGTGTGGCGGCGCCCGGGCGCCGCGCTCGCGCTGCGGCACCTGGGCGTCGCTTGCGCGATCGCCCCGCTTCTGATGCTCGTGGCCGCGGGTGTCGACGCGGGGACCGTCGCATCCGCGCTGATCGTGGGTGTCGGCTCGGTGGCGGTCGCGGCAGTGCTCCTGCTGACACTTGCGGCCTATCGCGCGCTCGCGGTCGCGTGCGCGGTCACGGTTGGCACCTACGCAATCGACGTAGTCGTGGGCTCGCCGCTCACCGCGCTCTCGGTGCTCGGCCCCAACCCCGGATACGGGGTGCGCTTCTTCGGCATCGGCAACGAGCTCGAGGCGATCCTGACGGTCCTGACCCTCGTGGGGGTCGGCGCGTGGCTCGCGGGCAGCCTCGCCGGCGGCGCCGAGCCGGGGAAGATCGAGGGCCGCAAGGCGGCGGCCTGGTTCCTGGGCATCGCCGCCCTCGCCACGCTCGCGTTCGCCCCCGGGCGGTTCGGGGCGGACGTCGGCGCCGCGATCGTGCTCGGGGTCGGCAGCGCGACCGCCGCCGTCTTGGCGCTTCGCCTGCCGCCTAAGGTGGCGGTCGCGGCGATCGCCGGCGGAGGCCTGCTGGCGCTCGGGGCGCTGTTCGCGCTCGACGCGGTTCTCGGCGGCGCGCACCTGAGCCGGACGGTGCTCGGAGCGGGGGAGGCCTCGGACGTGGTCGACGTCATCGACCGCCGCCTGTCGCTCATGACCAACACGTTCATCCATCCGGTCTATCCCGAGCTGCTCGCGATCGTCGTCCTCCTGCTCATCGCGGGAATCGTCCGCAGGCGGACGCTTCTCGGCTGGTTCGGCGACCGCTGGCCCGCGCGGGTCGGGTTCCTGGGGGCGGCGGCCGGCGTCCTCGTCGGCACGGTCGGGAACGACTCCGGTTCGGTGCTGCTCGTGCTCGGGACGATCTACCTGGCCGCCTCCGCGGGCTTTTTCTGGGGCGCATCCACCGGTACAAGGCCGGTTAACCGCACGGTGGAAACCCAGGTAAGCGGGTAGATTGGGTACGTGCGCGTCGCCATCGTCTCGCCCTATTCCTGGACCTATCCGGGGGGCGTCAACGGGCACGTCGAAGCGCTCGCGGCTGAGCTGATCAACCGCGGTCACGAACTTCGAGTGCTGGCCCCGTGGGATCCAGACGACCGGATTACCCGGTTGCTCCACCGCGGGCGGCCGCAACCGCACCCCGAGCCCGACTACTTGGTGCGGCTCGGGCGCACCAAGGCCTTCGGTGCGAACGGGTCGATCTCGAACATCGGGGTCTTCCCGGAGAACGTCGTGCGCCTGCGCCGCGAGCTGCGCGCGTTCGGGCCCGACGTCGTGCACGTCCACGAGCCGCCCGCGGGCGTGATCGCCTGGGACGTCTGCTCCTACCGCGGCGCGCCGGTGGTCGGCACCTTCCACGCCTACTCGACGAAGCCGCTGCCGAACCACATCGCGTCGCTCGCCGGTGCCCGCCGCAAGTTCAACCAGCTCGCCGCCCGCATCGCCGTGTCCGACGCCGCCGCCTGGACCGGCCGGCGCTGGTTCGGCGGTCACTACCGCGTGATCCCGAACGGCGTCGACACGATGGCGCCGCCCGCGGCGCCCAAGCCGCACGCCGACGAGCTGCGGCTGATCTTCGTCGGGCGCCCGGAGGAGCGTAAGGGGCTCCCGATGCTGCTCTCGGCGTTCGCCGCCCTGCGCGAGCACCGCAACGCCCGCCTCACCGTCGTCGGGACGGAGCGCTCCGAGGTCATGCGCTTCCTCGCCGATCCGTCGGTTGCCGACGGGATCGAGATGCTCGGCCGCGTGAGCGACGAGGAGCTTTGGCGCCGCCTTCACGAGTCCGACCTTCTCTGCGCCCCGTCGCTGGCGGGTGAGAGCTTCGGGATGATCCTCACGGAGGCCTTCGCCGCCGGCACGCCCGTGCTCGCCTCGAACATCGCCGGCTACGCCGACGTCGTCACCGACGGGGTCGACGGCGTCCTCGTCCCGCCCGCCGACCCGCAGGCCCTCGCCGAGGAGCTGCTGCGCCTGAGCGACGCGCCCGAGCGGCTCGCGCGGATGGGCGAGGCGGCGCGTGAGTCGGCTGCCCGCTACGCATGGCCGCGCGTCGCCGCGCAGGTGGAGCAGGTCTACGAGCAGGTCCAGGAGCTGCCCGCGGCGGCGACCGCCCAGGAGGCGCTCGCGCGCGAGCTCGGGATCGTTCCGATCGACGGCTCGCGGCCGCGGCCCGCCCGCAGGCTTCCCTCGCTCGACCCGGCCCCGGCACGCGGGTCGCGCGCCAAGGTCGCGCGCCGGATCGCGCTCGGGGTGGCGGGGGTCGCGGGCGTCGGCCTCAGCTTCATCGCCGCCCAGCGGATCGGGATCGACCAGGTCGTCCGCAACATCGTGCGCTCGGACATGACCTGGGTGCTCGTCGCCACGGCGCTCATGTGCCTGTCGCTGTTCCTGCGCGCGAACTCGTGGTACTCGATCGCGCGCTCGGCGCTGCCCTCGGCGAGGGTCCGCCGCCGGGACGTCACCTCCGCGACGATGATCGGCGTCCTCATGTCGGCGACGTTGCCCGCCCGTCTCGGCGAGCCGGCGCGAGCCATGGTGCTCTCGAGGCGCATCGGCCGCATGGTCGACACGTTCCCGGCGCTTCTCGGCACGCTGGTCTCGCAGACCGTGCTGAACATCGCGGCGCTCGTCTCCCTGGGCGCCATCATCGTCGCGACGAGCGACCTGTTCCACGCGAACACGGAGCGCCTCTTCCTGTTCAGCATGGCGCCGCTGATCCTCCTGGTCGCGGTCGTGCTGGCGCCGACGGTGGTGCGCCAAAACGGCTCCGGGCGGGTAGCCCGCGTGGTCCGCGCCATCCGCGACGCGCTCCTCAAGGTGCGCAGCGGGCTCGTGGTCTTCCGAGATCCGCGCCGCGGACCGGTCGCCGCGTTCTTCCAGTTCGCCGCCTGGGGCCTGCAGCTCCTCGCCTGTTTCGCGCTCTTCACCGCGCTCGGGCTCGACCACGAGCCCGAGATCGGCATCGGCGCGGCTGCCGCGGTGCTGTTCGCGGTCAACGTCTCCGCGGCGATCCCGGCGACCCCGTCGAACATCGGCGTCTTCCAGCTCGCCACGATCAGCGTGCTCACGACCGGGTTCGGCGTCTCCTACGGAGACGCGCTCGCCTACGGCATCGTCCTGCAGGCGGTGGAGATCGCGACCGCGGTCGCGCTCGGCGTCCCCGCGCTCGTGCGCGAGGGCGTGACCTGGTCGGACATGCGCGTGCGCGCGCTCTCGGCCGCGCCGGTGCGCCTCTCGCCCGCGCCGGTGCCCCCCGCGGGCAGCAGCGCCGATCGGCCGATCGGCAGCTAGAGGACGTCGTCCTACCCGATGGGGTGGCTCCGCCACCCCTGGCCATCGCTATCCTTGGCCGCCAAGCCATCCAGAGCGGCTGAGGGATCCGGACCTACGACGCCGCCGCAACCGACCGGCCCTCCGGGGCAAGGAACGGTGCGACAGCCGGAATCGATGGAGGTAAGTCGGTGATCAGATCAGGGGAAGTCGGGAAATTCACACTACGGTCGGCCAGCGTCGTACGCCTGAGCGCCGGAACGGCGGCCGTGGAGCGAGGCCTGCGTGGCTGAGCGCGACTTCCTAGCCGCGGTTCGCGAGCGCGTCGTCGTCTTCGACGGCGGCATGGGCGCGACCCTGGAGGAGTTCGACCTCACCTCCGAGGACTACGGCGGGCTCGAGGGCAAGTGCCACGAGGCGCTCGTGCTCAACCGCCCCGACGTGATCGAGGGCGTCCACACCTCCATGCTCGATGCCGGCGCCGAGGTGGTCGAGACCGACACCTTCCAGGGCTCCCGCCTGAAGCTGGCCGAGTGGGGCCTCGACGACCACACGGTCGAGATCAACCGCAAGGCCGCCGAAATCGCCCGCAAGGCGGCCGGGCCCGATCGCTTCGTGGCCGGCTCGATCGGGCCGACCGGGTTCCTGCCCGCCTCGGACGACCCGACCCTGGGCAACATCAGCTTCCGCGAGCTCGTCGAGGTCTTCGACGAGCAGGCCGGCGCCCTGCTCGAGGGTGGGGTGGACCTGCTGATCATCGAGACCCAGCAGGACATCCTCGAGACCAAGGCCGCGATCTTCGGCGCCCGCGAGGCGTTCAAGCGGGTCGGCCGCAGCGTTCCGCTGCAGGCGAGCATGTTCATCCTGCGCGAGTCGGGCGGCATGCTCCTCGGCACCGACATCCCGTCGCTGACGACGACGCTCACCGCGCTCGACATCGACATCCTCGGCCTCAACTGCTCGACGGGGCCGGAGGACATGCGCGACGCGATCCGGTACCTGGGCGAGAACTCGCCGCTGCCGCTCCACTGCATCCCGAACGCCGGCATCCCCTACCAGGGGCCGAACGGCGAGACGATCTTCCCGGAGGAGCCGGAGCCGCTTGCGAACACGCTGGGCGAGTACGTCGAGCGCTACGGCGTCGGCATCGTCGGCGGCTGCTGCGGCACGACCCCGGACCACATCCGCGCGATCCGCGAGCGCGTCGACGGGCGCAAGCCCGCCGAGCGCCCCGCGCCGGGCCCGGTGATGGTCTCGAGCATGATCACCGCCACCCCGCTGGTCCAGGAGCCGCGCCCGACGCTCGTCGGCGAGCGCGTCAACTCCCAGGGCTCGCGCAAGGCGAAGGAGCTCCTGCTCGCCGACGATTACGACGGGATCCTCCAGGTCGCCGAGGACCAGGTGAACGGCGGCGCCCACGTGCTCGATCTGTGCGTCGCGCTGACCGAGCGCCAGGACGAGGACGTGCAGATGCGGGAGGTCGCGAAGCGCGTCTCGCTGACGCAGCCCGCCCCGATCCAGATCGACTCGACCGAGCCCGAGGTGATCCAGACCGCCCCCGAGACGATCCCCGGGCGCGCGATCGTCAACTCGATCAACCTCGAGGCCGGGCGGGAGAAGCTCGACAAGGTC
>ERZ777003.1243-NODE-1243-length-40204-cov-42.337792_pt1 | contig 40204 bp, 37 predicted proteins | sample MGYA00374956_ERZ777003 | MGnify/ENA primary metagenome ERZ777003 (study PRJEB29302, sample SAMN06268252) | bioreactor metagenome | isolation source: Joint BioEnergy Institute, California, USA | place: USA:Joint BioEnergy Institute, California, USA | collected... | reverse complement strand
TCGAGGAGAACACCGTCAAATTCGACGCATTCTTCCGCTGACCCCCACACGCAAGTCCCCCCACCCTCACGACCACAACTCCGCAAGCACCCCGGAAGACCACTTCCCCTAAAATCAACGGCTCTTCCCCAAAACACCTCTGCCAGAGCCCCCACACCCACCCCCCAACCCAAAAACAAGAGCTTCCCGAACAAAACCCTCAAACTAGGAACAAACACCCAGCCCCTAGAATCACCAGGTCTTCATCACCGGGAACCTTGCACCCACCCGGGGGCGTGGGGGCAGAGCCCCCACACCGGGGGGCTCCGGGGGGTCGTCCCCCCGGACCAACACAAACGAAAGTCCCGACCGGAAGCAGCCAAAAGCTGCGACCAGCCGGGACCGGACTTTCGTAGCGGGGGCAGGATTTGAACCTGCGACCTCTGGGTTATGAGCCCAGCGAGCTACCGAACTGCTCCACCCCGCGTCGAGTGCGTATTCACTGTACGACCATTCGGGGCCGAAGGCCAAATCGTTTTCAGTTCCGGGGGCAGGAGGGGACCTCCCCCTGGCCGGTGCGCAGGGCGTCCAGGGCCTTGATGGCCCCGTCCAGGGTTTCCACGCGCACCAGCCGCAGTCCCTTGGGGGCGGCGGGCACGGCGTCGCCGCAGTTGTCGGCGGGGGTGAGGAAGATGGTGGCGCCCGCCTGCCGGGCGGCGATCATCTTCTGCTGGATGCCGCCGATCGGCCCGACCCGCCCCTCGGGGGTGATGGTGCCGGTGCCGGCGACGAACTTGCCGCCGGTCAGCGGGCCGGGGGTGAGCTTGTCCACGATGGCCAGGGAGAACATCAGCCCGGCGCTGGGGCCGCCGACGTCGCCGACGGTGATGGTGACCTTGAACGGGAAGCGGTAGTCCTGGCCCAGCAGCACGCCGACGACGGCGCGCTTGCCGTCGGAGGAGGCCACGGTGGTGACGGTGACGTCCTGCTGCTTTCCGCCGCGCACCACGGTGAGGGTGACCTTGTCGCCGGGTTTGCGGGAGCCCATCTCGGTGGTGACGGCCTCGACCCCGGTGACCTTGCGGCCGTCCACGGCCACGATCTCATCGCCGGGCCGCAGCAGCCCCTCGGCGGGCATGCCCGCTTGCACCGAGTCGACCAGGACCCGGGTGCCGATCGGGATCTTGAGCTGGTTGAGCGCCGCGGCCACGGCGTTGCTCTGGGAGTCGGCCATCTGCCGGGTGTTCTCCCGCTCGACGTCCTTGACCGACTCGTTCTTGGGGAAGATGGTCTCCTCGGGGACGATCGCGGTCTCATCGTCCAGCCAGCCGCGCAGCGCGGTGAGCAGGTCGATGCGGTTGCCGGGGCCGCCCCGGTAGGCGACCGTGGTGAAGTTGAGGTGACCGCCGTCCTCGTAGACCCGCCGCCCGTCGATGAGGATGCGGGGCTTGCCGTCTTCGGTCTTGTCCAGCGTGTTGTAGGTCGGGCCGGGGGTCAGCGCCACGTACGGCACCGGCAGCAGCACCCCGACGATTCCGAGCACCAAGATCAACGCGCTGGCGACGACCAGCGTGGCGGCACGGCGAGACATGCGCCAAGGCTATCCGGCGGTAGGTACCGGCATGCCCGGCTGAGCCCGGTTACCCGGCCTTCGCCCTCCTGTCAGGGCCGCTGTCAGCACGCGCCCACCCACTCGTCGGTCCCGTCGGCGAAGAACTGATGCTTCCAGATGGGGACCTGGGCCTTCAGGTCGTCGATCAGGCGGCGGCAGGCGGCGAACGCCTCGGCGCGGTGCGGGCAGGACACCGCCACCACCACCGCCAGGTCGCCGACCCGCAGGTCGCCGACCCGGTGCACGGCGGCCATGGCGCGCACCGGGAAGTCGGAGGCGACCTTCTCCATGACCGCGCGCAGCTCCCGTTCCGCCGTGGGGTGGGCGCTGTAGGACAGGCGGGTGACGGGACGGTCGTGGTCGTGGTCGCGGACGGTGCCGACGAACAGCGCGGTGCCGCCGGCGGAGTCGTCGCCGACGGCGGCGAAGACCTCGTCCACCGACAGGGGGGTCTGGCGGATGCCGGCGAGACGGATGACGTCCACGGGAAGCTACCTCCGTTCGGCCTGTTCCGGCTCCTCCGGCAGGTCGGGCTCCAAGGTGGCGGCCAGCTGGTCGGCCAGGGCGGGCACCAGGTCCGGCCCCGACAGGACCTCCTCGTCGGTGTCGTGGCGGCGCACCCGCAGCACCGAATGCCGCTCCCCGTCGCGCAGGACGCCCACCACGATGCGCACGTCGTCGTGCCGCGGGTGGGAGGCGGCCCACTCCAGGGCGGCGGCCTCGTCCTCGGGCATCTCCTCCTCCACGTCGGGAGGCAGGATGATCCGCTCGATCACCAGGGCGCAGCCGGCGACGGTCGGCGGCCAGGCGATGCGGGCCAGCGCCTCCTCGATGGAGTGCGAGTGCGGCAGCGCCTCCTGTTCCAGGACCACCAGGGTGTTCTCGTCCTCCGACAGGTGGAACCGCTCGGCCAGCGCCGGTTCCCGCCGCAGCAGTTCGGCACTCTCCACCAGCGCATACAGTCGTGGGGGGGCGTCCCACCCGGCCGCGGCCGCGTGGCGTTCCAGATCGAGGACGGCTTCTTCGAGCAGAGTCACGGGGTCCATCTTTCCCGCTTTGGGACGCGGACCGGAACGGGAACCCTGCTCTTCCTCGATAAGTTGCATATGAACACGGCGGCCCGGCCGCACGCCCCGAAGCGGAGGCCGCCGAGCCGAGCGACGAAGCGGAGGGACCCGTGACCTTCCGGACTCCCGGATTCAGCCGGCGGCTGGGTACCGGCCGGACTCGATTGCTGTTGCCCATATTGGCGACATTGGCCGCGCTGGTCGTGGCCTATCTGGTGTTCACCACCGTCTGGACCGACCTGCTGTGGTACCGGTCGGTCGGCTTCTCCTCCGTCTTCACCACACAGCTGTGGGCCAGGGTCGGCCTGTTCGTGGGGTCGGGCCTGCTGCTGGCACTGATCGTCGGTGCCAACATGGTGATCGCCTACCGGCTGCGGCCGTCTTACCGGCCGCTGTCGGTGGAGCAGCAGGGGCTGGAGCGCTACCGGGCCGCGGTGGACCCGCACCGCCGCCTGATCGGTTTCGGCATCGTGACCATGCTGGCGCTGCTGACCGGCTCGTCGATGGCCGGCCAGTGGCCGGTGTGGCTGGCGTTCGTGAACCGCACGCAGTTCGGCGTCAAGGACCCGCAGTTCGGCAAGGACGTCTCGTTCTACGTCTTCACCTACCCGTTCGCGCGGCTGGTGCTGGGCTTTTTGTTCGCCGCGGTGATCCTGTCGCTGCTGATGGCGCTGATGGTCCACTACCTGTACGGGGGGCTGCGGCTGCAGGGGCCCGGCGACAAGGCCAGCCCGCCGGCCAAGGCCCACCTGTCGGTGCTGGTGGGCCTGTTCGTGCTGCTCAAGGCGGCGGCGTACTGGTTCGACCGGTACGGGCTGGCCAACTCCGAACGCGGCGTGGTCAGCGGCCCCGGCTACACCGACCTGAACGCGGTGCTGCCGGCCAAGACGATCCTGGCGGTCATCGCGGTGATCTGCGCCGCACTGTTCTTCGTCAACATCTGGCGGCGCGGGATGATGCTGCCGGGGGTCGGGCTGTCGCTGATGGTGGTGGCGGCGATCCTGCTCGGCGGCGTCTACCCGCTGCTGATCCAGCAGTTCCAGGTCAAGCCGGACGAGCTGGCCAAGGAACGGCAGTACATCCAGCGCAACATCGACGCCACCCGCCGCGCCTACGGGGTGGACAAGGCGGAGGTGATCCCCTACGGCGGGCAGCCCGAAAGCGACCCGGCCAAGCTGTCCTCCGAGGCGCGGGCGCTGACCGGGGTGCGGCTGCTGGACCCGAACGTGGTCGGCGAGACCTTCCAGCAGCTGCAGCAGGGCCGTAACTTCTACCGCTTCCCCGACACGCTGGATGTGGACCGCTACCAGATCGACGGCAAGACCAGGGACGTGGTGGTGGCCGTCCGCGAGCTGTCGGGCGCGCCGGCCGGGCAGCAGAGCTGGGTGAAGGACCGGCTGGTCTACACCCACGGCTACGGGTTCGTCTCCGGCTACGGCGAGCAGCTGGCCGGCAACGGCACCCCGCAGTGGGTGACCAAGGACATGCCGCCCACCGGCGAGCTGAAGATCGACAAGCCGCAGATCTACTTCGGGGAGCTGTCCAACAGCTACTCGATCGTCGGCGGCAAGGGCCAGCAGGAGCTGGACTACCCCGACGACAGCCCCGCCGGGCAGAAGAACACCACCTACACCGGCAAGGGCGGCGTGCCGGTGGACTCGCTGTTCAACCGGCTGCTGTTCGCCACCAAGTTCTCCGACCGCAACATCCTGCTGTCGGGGGCGATCAACGAGGGCGCCAAGATCCTCTACCACCGGACGCCGCGGGAGATGGTGCAGCGGGTGGCGCCCTGGCTGACGCTGGACGGCAACCCCTACCCGGCGGTGGTGAACGGCCGGATCGTGTGGATCCTGGACGGCTACACCACCTCCAACGGCTACCCGTACGCCGAGCGGATGAGCCTGGGCGACGCCACCCGCGACACCGTCACCGACACCCGTTCGGCGGTGGCCCGCCAGGCCAACGACCACATCAACTACATCCGCAACTCGATCAAGGCGACGGTGGACGCCTACGACGGGACGGTCCGGCTGTACCTGTGGGACGAGAACGACCCGGTGGCCAAGACCTGGATGAAGGTCTTCGACGGCACCGTGCTGCCCAAGAGCGCCATCTCCCCGGAGCTGATGCAGCACTTCCGCTACCCGCAGGACCTGTTCAAGGTGCAGCGGCAGGTGCTGGCGCGCTACCACGTGACCCAGGCCGACGCCTTCTACGGCGCGCAGGGCTTCTGGCAGGTGCCGCAGGACCCGACCTCGCCGGGCCGGGCCCAGCCGCCGTACTACCTGAGCCTGAAGCTGCCCGGTGACCAGAGCGCGCAGTTCTCGCTGACCACGGTGTTCAACCCGCGCGGCCGTCCCAACCTGGCGGCGTTCATGGCGGTGGACTCCACCCCCGGCCCCAACTACGGGCGGATCCGGATCCTGGAGCTGCCGCGCAACTCGCTGATCCAGGGCCCCGGCCAGATCCAGAACTCCTTCGAGGCCGACACCGCGGTCAAGGACGTGCTGTTCAAGCTGCGCCAGGGCGGCACCCGGACGGTGCCCGGCAACCTGCTGACGCTGCCGTTCGGCGGCGGGCTGCTGTATGTGGAGCCGATGTACGCCCAGGCGGCCGGCGGCTCGGAGCAGGAGCCCTACCCGGTGCTGCGGCAGGTGCTGGTGGCCTTCGGTGACAAGGTCGCCGCCGGCGACACCCTGGACGCGGCGCTGGAGCAGCTGTTCAAGGGCGGCGGCGCGGCCCCGCCGGCGCAGCAGGATGACACCGAGCCGCCTTCCGGCGACGACCTGAACGCCGACGCCCGCCAGGCCCTGGCGGACGCCCAGCGGTACTTCCAGGAGGGCCAGGATGCGCTGAGCAAGTCGCCGCCGGACTGGGCGGCCTACGGCGAGGCGCAGCGGAAGCTGCAGGACGCGCTGAACCGCCTGGCCGAGGCCCAGCGGGCATCGGCCCAGCAGTCCCAGTCCTCCCCCAGCCCGTCCCCGTCCGGCTCGGCGAGCCCGTCCCCCGGGGAGTGAGGCCCAAGCGGCCGTGAAATGCGGAAACGGCCCCGACGCGCTGCCCGCGTCGGGGCCGTTTCCGTTTGAACGCCTCATGCCGCACAAGCGGCCCGCGCCACCGGTATGAACGTCGGCGCTGTGCCATGGAGCGTCCCGCAGCCACGCCACGCGAGCGGCTGCACCGCATGAGCGGCCCAACGCGCCATGGGGACGTCCGTGCCGCCGTCGCGTGAGCGGCTTGCGCCGGCGGGGCGGACGGGTCAGCGGCGGCGCCGGCGGGCGCGGCGGACGGCCGCGGCGGCGCCGATGACGGCGACGGTGGCGCCGGCGGCGGTGGCCATGGTGGCCTCCCTGCCGCCGAGCCGGCGGCCGGCCAGGGCGCGGCGGCCCGCGCTCTCCTCCAGCAGGGCGCGCAGCGCCGAGGCGTTGTCGTAGGCGGGCTTCCAGCCGGCGGAGCGGAGCGTGGCGCAGTCGACCACCCAGGGGTAGGCGACGTAGTGCAGGTCGGTGGCGGGCGCCGGGGTCAGGCCCAGCCGGTGCAGCCGCTGGGCGGTGCCGAAGGTCACCGCGGCGGGCAGCTCCAGGTGCCGCCTGCCGGTGATCTCCTCGACCTCCGCCATCTCCAGCCAGCCGTCGCAGCCGACCGCCACCACCGCGGGGGGACGGCCCGGCGCGGGACGGCCGGGCGCGGCGGACGGTCCCGCCGCCAGCGCGCCGACGGCGACCTGTTCCAGCGCGGCGGCCAGGTCCTCGATGTGGCAGAACTGCCAGCGGGGCGCGCAGCCTTTGACGGCCAGCAGGCGCGGTGCCTCAAAGTGCCGGGTCACCACCGTGTCCACGCCGGGCCCGGCCAGCGCGGCGGGGCGGACCACGGTGACCGCCAGGCCGGGGTGGGTGCGCGCCGCCTGGGCGGCCGTCTCCTCCATCTCCAGGTAGTCGCCGACGATGCCGAAGTCGGCCTCGGCTCTCGGCGGCGCGTCCTCGGGCAGGGGGACCGGGTTGTCCGGTGCCGCCCCGTACACCATCGCGCTGGTCACCAGCACCACGTGCCGCACCCGGGCGGCGGCGCACGCCGTCACCACCGTCTGGACGCCCCGCACGTTGTAGGTGCGGCGTTCGCGCGGGTCGGTGTCGGGCGAGCCGTCCACGTCGGTGTGGACCAGCACGTCCACGTCGGCCAGCCGGCTGAACAACAGCGGGTCCCGCACGTCGGCCACCCGCCACAGCACCCCGGGCGCGTCCCCCCGGCTGCCGTCGATCGCCACGACCTTGCGCACCCGGCCGCCGGCGGCCAGGCGGCGGGCCAGCAGGCGGCCGACTCCGGTGGCCGCGCCGGTGACGGCGACGACCGGGGCCGTGCTACGCCGAGGGCGAACCTTTCCACTTGTCAAGGTCAGCGCCCCCTTCCTGAGTACGCCTCGTTGCCAGGACCGGCTAACGTGGCCGTATGGTCCCATCATGCCGCTTGGGGGCGAGACGATGAGTGATCTGCCCTTCGGCTTCAACCGGCCGGGTGACGAGGGCGACGACTCCTCGTCCGGCAAGCCGACCGATCCCTTCTCCGCCTTGGGCGGGGACATGCGGCAGTTCGCCGACATGCTGCGCCAGTTCGCCGACATGATCCAAAGCAGCGCTCCCGGCGCGGGCGGCACCGGGCCGCTGAACTGGGATCTGGCCAAGAACATCGCCCGTCACACGGTGGCCGGGCAAGGAGATCCCGCCGTCGTGGACGCCGAGCGCAAGCAGGTGATCGAGGCGCTGCGGCTGGCCGATCTGTGGCTGGACGAAGGCACCGTGATCCCCGCCGGCATCCGCACCCCGGAGGCCTGGAGCCGTTCGGAGTGGATCGAGCGGACGCTGCCGGTGTGGTCGACGATCTGCGACCCGATCGCCGCCCGGATGGTGGAGTCGATGGGCGGCGCCCTCAGCGGCGGCATCGGCGGCCCCATCCCCGAGGAGATGCAGGCCATGGCCGGCCCCTTGATCAGCATGGTCAAGCAGATGGCCGGGGCGATGGTCGGCGGGCAGGCCGGGCAGGCGCTGGGCGCGCTGGCCCGGGAGGTGGTCGGCTCCTCCGACATCGGGCTGCCGCTGGCCCCCGCGGGGGTGGGCGCGCTGCTGCCGGCCGGGGTGGCGGCCTTCGGCGAGGGCCTGGAGGTGGACGCCGAGGAGGTCCGGCTGTACCTGGCGCTGCGGGAGGCCGCCCACCAGCGGCTGTTCGCGCACGTGCCGTGGTTGCGCGCGCATGTGCTGGGCGCGGTGGAGGACTACGCCCGCGGCATCACCGTGGACCTGTCGGGCATCGAGCGGGCCATGACGGGGCTGGACCTGTCCGATCCGGAGGCGCTGCAGCGGGCGCTGGGCGGGGAGATCTCGCTGCAGCCGGAGGAGACCCCCCAGCAGAAGGCGGCGCTGCTGCGGCTGGAGACGGCGCTGGCGCTGATCGAGGGCTGGGTGGACACGGTGGTCAACGGCGTGGCCGAGGGGCGGCTGCCCAACACGGTCAAGCTGGCCGAGGCGGTGCGGCGCCGCCGCGCCACCGGCGGGCCGGCCGAGCGCACCTTCGCCACGCTGGTCGGCCTGGAGCTGCGGCCCCGGCGGCTGCGCGAGGCCGGTGCGCTGTGGCGGGCGCTGACCGAGGCCCGCGGCCATGAGGGGCGGGACGAGGTGTGGACGCACCCCGACCTGATGCCCACCGCCGACGACCTGGACGACCCGGACGGCTTCGTGCACGGCCGGGCGGAGAGTTCGGGGCTGTCGGACCTGGATCTGTCCAAGCTCACCGACGCTTCCGGCGAGGCGGACGGCGACGAGCCGGACGGCTCGGGCGACCGTCCGGAGGGGTCTTGAGCGTCTGGAGCGCGCACTGCGCGCTCAGCCGCCGTTTCGACGTCCACCGGCCGCCGCGCCGCCGGCCGCCGGGTTCCGGCAACGTCTGCCCGGGCTCGGCCGGGGCCGGCCGGACGTCCCTTCCCGGTGCCGGCACGGCCCGCCCGTTGCGCGGTGAGTGGCCGGAGGCGCCGTTCGCCGCACCCCGGCACGCCCCGATCCGGATCATGGCCGGGGCCGTCCGCTGGGAGCGCCCGCACGACCAGGAGCGCCGCCGGCGCCGGCTGATCGGAGAGGCGTGACGGCGCAGTCGCCGCGGCGCCCCCGCGGCCGGGAGGGCGGCGCCCTGCACGCGGACGCGGTGCGGGTGCTGGAGGGCTGGCGGGCGCCGGATGCCGCGCAGGAGCACTTGCGCCGGGAGTTCCTGCGGCATCTGGCGGCCCACCCCGATGGGGTGTGGCGCGAGTGCGTGCCGGGTCACATCACCGCCAGCACGGTGGTGCTGGACTCCTCCGGCTCCCAGGTGCTGCTGACCCTGCACCACAAGCACCGGCTGTGGTTGCAGCTGGGCGGGCACTGCGAGCCGGGCGATGAGTCGCTGGCCGCCGCCGCGCTGCGGGAGGCCACCGAGGAGTCGGGGATCGCCGGGCTGCGGCTGCTGGAGGATCCGGTGCAGATCGGCCGGCACCGGGTCCACTGCCACCCGCAGGGCTCCTACCACCTGGATGTGCAGTACGTGGCGATCGCCCCGCCTCGGGCCCGGCACCGCATCAGCGCCGAGTCCGTCGATCTGCGCTGGTTCCCGGTGGACTCGCTGCCCGACCTCACCGACGACTTCGTCCGCGCTCTGGTGGCCTGCGCCGTCGCCGCTTTGTGACCTGCGGGTTCAAAGCGGCAGGCCGGGCAGGGGGTGGCCGGAGAGCAGGGCGCGGGTGTTCTCCCAGCCTTCCAGGCCGGGGTCCAAATACTCCAGGTCGGCGGGGGTGCGCAGGCGGTGCCAGGCGGGGGTGCGGCGGACCAGGCCGGTCCGGGGCGCGGCGGCGGTGAGGCGTGCCAGGGCGTCGGGGGCCTCCAGAGTGAGGCCGAGCGCCGGCAGCGTCTCGGTGAGCCAGGCGGGGGCCGGCAGCCGGACGGCCAGGGCGACCAGCCCGCCGCCGGTGGCGGGGCAGGCGGCGGCCGCGGCGCGGCCGAGGGCGCGCAGCAGTTTGCCGATCAGCAGGGGCGGCAGGTCGGGGGCGTCGGGGGCGACGAGCACGGCCTGGTCGGCTCCGCGTTCGGCCAGGGCGCGCAGGGCGGCGTCCGGGTCTTCCGCGTGCAGGATCGCGGTGCCCGGCCAGGTGACGTCCTCGGCGTCCGGCGGGTATGCGGGGTGCCGGATCAGGGCGGGGGTGAGCAGTTCGAGCCCGGCCACGACCTCGTAGACGTCCTCCAGCATGGCCAGGCGCAGCTCGCCGGGGTCGATGCCGGGCGGGGCGGGGTCGGCGGGGGACGGCATCGCCAGGACGGCGGCGAAGCGGGTGGTCACCCGGTGGCCTCCCGGCCGGCGTCGCGTTCGGGTTGCCGGGCGGTGGCGGGAGGTTCGTCGAAGGCGCTGATGGGCAGGTTGGCCGCCGCGGCCACGCCTTCCAGATAGCCGCGGGCCCGTTCGGCCTTGGGGTAGTTGGCCACCAGCTTCCAAAAGTGGGCGTTGTGGCCGGGGACGAGCAGGTGCGCCAGCTCGTGGATCAGCACGTAGTCGACCACCCAGGCGGGCATGCCGCGCAGCCTGCTGGACAGCCGGATGGTGCCGTCGTCGGGGGTGCACGAGCCCCAGCGGGTGCGCTGGTTGTCCACCCAGCGCACGCTGGAGGGGTTGGCCCGTCCGTCCAGGTAGCGCCGGGACAGCTCGCGCGCCCGGTTCAGCAGCGCCGCGTCGCTGGGGCGCCGGCGGCGTTCCCGTTCGGCCAGCCGTTCCAGGATGGTGGCCACCCAGTGTTCCGCCTCGGCCTCCGACAGCCGAGAAGGCAGCAGCACCACGGTCTTGTCTCCGTCTCGGTAGGCGGACACGGTCCGCCTGCGCCGGGCGCTGCGGCGAACCTCGACATTGGGGGGAGGCACACCTAGACGGTACCCAAGTTTTTGCTTTCTCCACAGGGGGGCATCCCTGTTTTACCTGGTCAGGAACGTGGATTTAACACATCCCCAGTTGTGTCCACAGCCGAGAGGCCTGTTGTCCACAGGTTTCACCCAGCTTGTCCACAAGTTATCCACAGGGTGCGGAGGGTCCATCCCGTCCCACGAGTCTCGCCGGTCACCCAAAGAGGCTTCCGTGAGCGCTTGATCGGGTACTCACCGTGACAGTCGAGCTTCGGGGGTTTGCGATGAGCCGGGACGGCGGGAGGAACGACGGCGGCGCGGCGGGCGCCCGGTGGCCGCTGGGCGCACGGATCGCGGCCGGCGCCCTCGGCGCGTTGAGCGGCGGGCTGGCCGGCCAGGCCGTGCGGAAGGCCGCACGGCGGTGGGGGATTCCGGCCGGGTCGATGATCCGGGTCATCGAGATCACCGCACCGGTGGTGATGTCCCTGGCGGCCGGCCGGCTCGCCGAGCGCGGCGCCGCCTTGCGGAGCGGCGGCCCGAGCCGTGCCGGCGACCGGCCGCTCCCCCGGCGTCCTTCGGCGACGGCGGCCGGGAGCTGACGCCGGGCCGTCCCTCACCGCCGGCGAAAGCAGCCGCCGCGCGCGCCGTCAAGTGCCCGCCCACCAGGGTGAGAAAGTACACACTTACGTCCTTTGGCCTGGTAGACAGGGGTGGCAGCGGATTTTCTCAGGATTCCTTTGGCCTCACTGTGGCAGGAATGACATCGATACCTGACAATGGGCGGGTGAGTGATCTCCCCCGCCGCGCGGTGACGCGGTCAGCCAAGCTCGCGTCGCTGCCCCTCGGTTTCGCCGGACGTGCAGCGCTCGGCGTCGGGAAGCGGACGCTGGGCAAGCCCGCCGAGATGGTCGCGCTGGAAATCCAGCAGCGCACCGCCGAGCAGCTGTTCAAGGTGCTCGGCGAGCTCAAGGGCGGCGCCATGAAGCTGGGCCAGATGCTGTCCATCTTCGAGGCCGCACTGCCGCCCGAGATCGCCGGCCCCTACCGCGCCACCCTCACCAAGCTGCAGGAGGCCGCCCCGCCGCTGCCGGCCTCCACCGTCCACAAGGTGCTGGCCGAAGGGCTCGGCGAGGACTGGCGGGAGCAGTTTCAGTCCTTCGACGACACCCCCGCCGCCGCGGCCTCCATCGGCCAGGTGCACCGGGCGGTCTGGAAGGACGGGCGCAAGGTCGCCGTCAAAATCCAGTACCCGGGCGCCGGCAAGGCGCTGATCAGCGACTTCAACCAGCTCGCCCGGCTGGGCAAGCTGTTTGCGGTGCTGATGCCGGGGCTGGAGATCAAGCCCATGCTGGCCGAGCTCAAAGAGCGGGTGATCGAGGAGCTCGACTACACCATCGAGGCCGAGTCGCAGAACGCCTTCGCCAAGGCGTACGCCGACGACCCGGACTTCTACATCCCCGAGGTGGTCGCCCAGGCCGGCAACGTGCTGGTGACCGAGTGGATCGACGGCACCCCGCTGTCGAAGATCATCAGCGACGGCACCCAGGAGGAGCGCAACCACGCCGCCCTGCTGTACTGCCGGTTCCTGCTGTCGGGGCCCAAGCGCACCGACATGCTGCACGGCGACCCGCACCCGGGCAACTTCCGCATCCTGCCCGACGGGCGGCTGGGCGTGCTGGACTTCGGCGCGGTCGACCGGATCCCCGGCGGCTTCCAGCGCCGGCTGGGCCTGCTGCTGCGGATCGGCACCATGGCCGAGATCGACGAGATCATGCAGGCGCTGCGGGAGGAGGACTTCATCCGCGAGGGCGTGGAGGTCGATCCCAAGGCGCTGGAGGCGTTCCTGGCCCCGATCACTGAGCCCTTCATCAACGAGACGTTCCGCTTCAACCGCGAGTGGCTGCGGATGATGGCCGCCAAGGTCACCGATCTGCGGCCCAGCAACGTGGTGCGCCAGCTCAACCTGCCCCCCGAGTACGTGATCATCCACCGGGTGCTGTCGGCCGGCACCGGGGTGCTGTGCCAGCTGGAATGCGAGATCCCGGCCCGGGCCGAGTGCCTGAAGTGGGTCCCGGGCTTCGCCGACGAGGAAGACGGCGACACCGACGACGAGCCGGCCGCCTGAACCGGCCGGATCCGGCCACGACGAGCGGGGCCCCGCCCCCCGGTGACGGAGGGGGCGGGGCCCCGTTGTCGGCGCGGGCCCGGCGAGGTAGGGGCACCGGGCGGCGCCGGCTCACCGGGAGGCGCCTCCCGCGAAACCATCCCGAAAGCGCGGGAGGAATCGGCCTGCTAACCGGTGAGCAGGATGCGGCGGACGCGGGCGTGGGCCTGCGCGGTGCGGCGGGCGCGCCGCAGGGCGCGCACCCGGGCCGCCGCCTGTGGATCGAGCGTCCCCGTCGCGGTCACGCCGGCGGCCCCGGCGGAAGGGCGCGGCGTACGAAGGGACGCGGACTGCCTGTCATGAGCCTGCTTGTCATGAGCCCGCTCGGGGGCGGGCGCCCGGTCGAGCAGCAGTTCTTTTCTCACCTGTGTGTCGTCCAGCCTCCGGGTGTTCCGTCATGTCGCGAAAGGCGCGCCGGCACGGACCTGGGCACGTTCCGGCGGAACCTCTCGGGGTGGTGGCCGCGGCCCCGCTTCCGGGGCCGCGGCGGTCGTTCACCGGCCCGCCCCGCACCGGCGACCGTCAGACGGTCACCTCGGCGTTCTTGCGGGGACGGCCACGAGGACGCTTGCGGGCCACGATCTCGCCCTTGACGAACAGCTCGCCGCCCCACACGCCCCACGGCTCGCGGCGCTCGATGGCGCCGGCCAGGCAGGCCTTGCGGATCGGGCAGTCCCGGCACAGCGCCTTGGCCAGCTCGATGTCGGCGGGAGCCTCGGCGAAGAACAGCTCAGGCTCGGTCCGGCACGGAAGCGTGAGGTCCTCGTCGCTCATGGCGAGAGCCCCCTGCATCGCAGTCACCCTGGTTCCTCTCGTTGGTTCTCAACGGGTCGTTCGACGGGACTTGCGGCCAGAAACGAAGAGGCCGCGGATCCGGTGCCTGGATCCGCGGCCTGGGGGCCATGCCGGTCGTTTAAACCGGTTGCCTCCAGGAATACGGACCCGGCACGCCGCCATCGGCGGCGCCCATGCGGGCCGTAAGGGCGATCAGTTCAGCGGCGGTGCCTTCGCCGAAGACACTCCACCCCTGACGCTCGCCGACAACCTGCTGCAGCCGCACGTCGCACAGCGGCGCAAGACCGCCGTAGACCTGCCGCTTCCTGGCGTAGGGCTGATCGGCGCCCTTGTCGCCGCGTTCGATGGAGACGAACTCGGGCAGCGACGGGGGCATCAGCGCGGAGGACTCATGCGCAAAGTCGCTCCAGCCAGGACGCGGCGCGGTCCGGACCGGCTGCGATTTGCGCGTCATGCTGATCACCGGACTGCACACCACCTTCCTGGCTTCTTGGGCCTCGCGCACGAGCGCTCGGACGTTTGATTGCTCGGGCAGCAGACTACGTTCGCCGCCCGAAATCAATCAAGGCATTTTTGACCTGCGGTTTTGTGGGAGACTTCACCCAACTTCCGGGGCTTTGGAGGCGTCTGAGACCCGGACCATCCCTTCCTGCATCACCGACACCACCAACCGCCCGTCGGCGGTGAAGACCTGGCCGCGCGCCAATCCGCGGGCGCCGCCGGCGAACGGGGTGTCCTGGGCGTACAGCAGCCATTCGTCGGCGCGGAACGGCCCGTGGAACCACATGGCGTGGTCCAGGCTGGCCCCGATGGTCCTGCTGTCACCCCAGGCCAGGCCGTGCCGCAGCAGCACGGTGTCCAGCAGCGTCAGGTCCGAGGCGTAGGTCATCAGGCACAGGTGCAGCATCGGGTCGTCGGGCAGTTCGCCGTCCACTTTCAGCCACACCAGGGACCGGTCGGTCGCCAGTTTCGGGTCCCTGGCGGCCTCCCAGGTCATCGGGGTGACGTGCCGTACGTCGAAAGGATTGCGGCGGGTGAGTTTCTCGGCGGCCTCCTCGCCCCACAGCGCCGTCAGCCGCTCCTTGCCGGTGGGCAGGGTCTCCGGGTGGGGCGCCTCGGGCATGGGCGCCAGGTGCTCCGGCCCTTCCTCGGGCACTTGAAAAGACGCCGACAACGTGAAAATGGCCCGGCCGTGCTGGATGGCCGTCACCCGCCGGGTGGTGAAGGAGCGTCCATCGCGCACCCGGTCCACGGTGTAGACAATCGGCACCAGCGGGTCACCCGGCCGGATGAAATAGGCGTGCAGCGAATGCACCACCCGGTTGACCTGCACGGTGCGGCCCGCGGCGACCAGCGCTTGACCGGCCACCTGCCCGCCGAACACGCGCTGGCGGCGTTCCTGTGGGCTCCGCCCACGGAAAATGTCGTTTTCGATCTGCTCCAGGTCGAGCAGGTCCAGCAGTTCCTTCAACGACTCTTTCACGTGTCACCTACGGATTCGATGCCGGCCGACGAACGGGGGAAGGCCACCGCCCTGCGTGCGGGCGCGCCGCCTCGGATGTGACGCCGGGAAGGCGGCGAAAGTGCGCGGGATCCGTCCGGCCGGTCGCCGGGCCGATGCGCCGCGGATCTTTCTGCGTCCTTATGGTGCGGGCGAGCGGTGGCGTCCCCCGTCGTGCGGTGGATGACGTCAAGGCGGTCAGTCTGTCAGGCCGGGCGGTGTGGCCGGGGTCTCACCCCGGCACAACGCCAGTACCGCGTCGCCGTAGCGGATCAGCTTGGTGGCGCCGACCCCGGATATCCGGGCCAGCTGCTGCGGCGTTTCCGGGCGCTGTTCGGCGATGGCCTGCAGCGTCACGTCGGTGAATACCACATACGGCGGGATTCCCTGTTCTTCGGCGAGCGCGGCGCGCCACCGCTTGAGCGCCTCCAGCAGCTCCTCGTCGACGGCCGAGGGGCAGTCCTGGCAGCGGCCGAGCTTGCGTTCCAGCGCGGCGGTGAGCGGACGGCCGCATACCCGGCACGGCAGCGGCCCCTTGCCGGCACGGCGGCGGGGACGGCTCGCCGGCGCGGCCGGCGGGCCAAAGGTCTGCGGCCGCAGGCCCTCCAGGAAACGGGACGGGCTGCGGTTCTTGCGCCCGCCGGGGGCGCGGGAGAGCGCCCACGACAGCGTCAGGTGCTCGCGGGCGCGGGTGATGCCCACATACAGCAGCCGCCGTTCCTCTTCGATCTGCTCGGCGGTCTCGGCGTAGACGATCGGCAGCGTGCCCTCGGTCAGCCCGGCCAGGAACACCGCGTCCCACTCCAGGCCCTTGGCCGCGTGCAGACTGGCCAGCGTGACGCCCTCCATGGTGGGGGCGTGCTGCAGGGCGGCCCGTTCCTCCAGTTCGGCCACGAACTGCGGCAGCGCGGCATCGGGGTCGGCGGCGGCGACGTCCTCGGCGAGGCGGACCAGCGCCGACAGCGACTCCCAGCGGGCGCGGGCGGCGCCGATTCCCTGCGGCGGCTGCTCGGTGAAGCCGACCCCGGCCAGCACGTGCCGGACGGTGGCCACCAGGCCCATCCCGTCGGTCTCGGCGTCGGCCCCGGCGCGGGCCGCGCCGCGCAGCCGCATCACCGCCTCGCGGACCTCCTGGCGTTCGAAGAACCGCTCGGCGCCGTGCAGCACCACCGGCACCCCGGCCGCCGCGAACGCCGCCTCGAAGTTCTCCGACTGGGCGTTGATGCGGTACAGCACGGCGATCTGAGAGGCGGGCACGCCCTCGTCGATCAGTTTGCGGGCGCGGCGGGCGATGTCGTCGGCCTCGGCGATCTCGTCGTCGTACTCGATGAACACCGGCTCGGGCCCGTCGGGGCGCTGGGAGACCAGCTCCAGCCTGTGGCGGCGGGCGGTCCGCCCGCGCGCCGCCCCGATCACCCCGTTGGCCAGGCGGACGACCTGCGGGCTGGAGCGGTAGTCCCGCACCAGCTTGATGACCCGGGCGCCGGGATGCTCGCGGGTGAAGTCCAGCAGGTATTGGGAAGTGGCGCCGGTGAAGGAGTAGATGGTCTGGTTGGGGTCGCCGACCACGCACAGCTCCTCGCGGCCGCCCAGCCAGGCGTCCAGCAGCAGTTTCTGCAGCGGGTTGACGTCCTGGTACTCGTCCACCACGAAGTAGCGGTACTGGTCGTGGACCTGCCGGGCGACCTCGGGGTACTCGGTGAGCATCGCGGCGGTCAGCTCCAGGATGCCCTCGAAGTCCAGCAGGTTGCGCTCGCGGCGCAGCTGCTCGTACACGGCGTAGACGCGGGCCACGTCGATCACGTCGGCGGGGGGTTTGCGGCCGGTCCGCTCGACGCCGGCGACGTAGTCCTCGGGGCGGTGCTGGGTGACCTTGGCCCATTCGATCTCGGCGGCGATGTCGCGCAGCTCGGTGCGCCCGTACGACAGCCGGCAGGCCCGGGCGGCCTCGGCGACCAGGGCGATCTTGGATTCGACGACGCGGGGCGGCTCGCCGCCGATCACCTTCGGCCAAAAGTAGGTGAGCTGGCGCAGCGCGGCGGCGTGAAAGGTGCGGGCCTGCACGCCGGGGGCGCCCAGCTGCCGCAGCCGCCCGCGCAGCTCCCCGGCCGCGCGGGTGGTGAACGTCACGGCCAGCACCCGCTGCGGCGCCACCACCCCCGTCAAGACGGCGTAGGCGATCCGGTGGGTGATGGCGCGGGTCTTGCCGGTGCCGGCGCCGGCCAGCACGCACACCGGGCCGCGCACCGCCTCGGCGACGGCGCGCTGCTCGGGGTCCAGTCCCGCCAGGACCTCATCGGCCTCCATGCTCATCGCTCACCCGCCCGTCACCTTCGTCAGCCGAGGCCGTTTCCTTCCCAGTGGTCCATCCTCGCACCACCGGCGCACCGCACCGAGCGGAATGTCCGGAGGTCAACGGCGGTTGATAATGCCCGAACAGGCTGAATCGTTTTTCAGCGCACGCCCCGCGGGCGGTCTTCAGCGCAAGACCCGGCCGCCGGGCGGGCGCTGAAAAAGGTTCATCGCACGCGACAGTGAAGGAGACCGGGCACCGATGGCGAACCCCGCGAGCACGCCGGACGGACGGCCGACCATGTACACCACGTCCTGGTGCGGGTTCTGCAGGCGGCTCAAGGCTCAGCTCGCCCGAGAAGGCATCTACCTGCGCGAGGTCGACATCGAGCGCGACCCGGAGGCCGCCGAGTTCGTGATGCGGGTCAACGGCGGCAACCAGACGGTCCCGACCCTGCTGTTCCCCGACGGCACGGTGATGACCAACCCGCCCGCCAAGAAGGTCAAGCAGCACCTGGAGTCCCTGGCGGCCTCCGGCAAGTGAGGCCGGCGGCGCGCCCTCCCCGGGGCGGGGGCGCGCCGCCGTACGGGCGTCAGCGGTGCTCCCACGAGTCCGGCAGCGGGCCGCCGTACCAGCGTTCGATGAGCTGGCGGGCGATGGAGACCCGGCCGGGCAGCATGATCTCTTTCTCTTCGAGGGCCCGCAGCAGCTGCGGGCGGGTGAACCAGCGGGCCTCGGCGATCTCCGCGGGGTCCGGGCGCAGCCGCCCGCCGTCGGCGGTGCGGCAGAAGAAGCCCAGCATCAGGCTCTGCGGCAGCGGCCAGGGCTGGCTGCCCAGGTAGGCGATCTCCCCGACGGCCAGGCCGACCTCCTCGCGGACCTCGCGGGCCACGGCCTGCTCCAGCGACTCGCCGGGCTCCACGAAACCGGCCAGCACCGACATCATCGGCTCCGGCCAGGCGGGGGCGCGGCCCAGCAGCAGCCGGTCGTGCTCGTCGCGGACGAGCATGATCACGGCCGGGTCCAGCCGGGGGAAGTGCTCAGAGCCGTCGGCGGAGCAGACGCGGGCGTAACCGGCTCTGGCCGGCCGGGTGGGCGCTCCGCAGCGCGGGCAGTGGGTGTGGGTGGCGTGCCAGTTGGCCAGCGCGACCGCCTGGGTGAGCAGCGCCGAGTCCCTGTCCCCCAGCACCGCGCCGACCCCGCGCAGCCCGGCGGCCCGGGCGCCCTCGATGACCGGCAGCGGGCCGCAGACGGCGAAGTAGGCGGTCTGGTCGTCGTCGACGCCGAGCAGGTACCGCTCGCCCTCGGGGGCGGCCTGCGGCGCCAGCAGGATCAGCTCCGGGCGTTCCCCATCGCGCACCAGGGCCCGTCCGCGGTCGACCACCAGCACCCGGGTGGCCGGATCGGCCCACCGCCCGGCGAGCCAGCGCTCGTCCTCGCGCCGGTCGGCGACCCGGTCCAGGCCGCCGCGGGCCAGCGCCAGCCATTCCAGCGGAGCGTGCATCACCTGCGGTCCCTTCCGGCCGGGCGTCCCGTCTGCGGTCGCACGGTGCGCCCTGCCGCGTGCGGCGTTTTCCGTGGCACTCTAAAGGATCGACGTTCCGTCGCCGGGGAGCCCGCCTTGATCCTGATCGATCCGCCGCTGTGGCCGTTCCGTGGACGCGTGTGGTCGCACATGGTCAGCGACTCCTCCTATGAGGAGCTGCACGACTTCGCCGCCCGGCTGGGGGTGCCGCCGCGGGCGTTCGACCGCGACCACTACGACGTGCCCTCAGAGCTGTACCGGCGCGCGATCGAGCTGGGCGCCCGCCCCGTCGGCTGCCGGGAGCTGCTGGCCCGGCTCACCGCGGCCGGTCTGCGCCGTCCCAAGCGCCGCCGTCCGCTCACCGCCCAAGGGCCGACTCCAGCCGGCTGAGCTCCTGGTGCAGGTTGCGGCGGGCCCGGCGTTCGAAGCGCTCCCGGGCCGGCGGGGTGTGAAAGATCGTCGGCTTGGCCAGCAGGGAGCGCAGGATGTCGGCGCGGGCGGCGTTGAAGTGCTCTTCGGGGACGAAGGCGTACTCGCTGCGGACGGCGGCGGCGTAGGCGGCATAGCGCTCTGCGTCGGCGCCCAGGATGGCCAGGTCGGCGTCGCAGAGGACCTGCCCGTTGCGGTCGGCGGGGCCGGGGGTGTGGGTGGCGGTGAGGCGGACCAGGCGGGCGACCTCGGCGATGGCCTCCGGCGGCAGGTCGGTGTCGGCCAGGACCCGTTCGGCCTTGACCGCGCTGCGTTCTTCGTTGTCGCCGCGCCGGGGGTCGTAGACGGCGTCGTGGAACCAGGCGGCCAGGCGGACCAGGTCGGGGTCGTCGGCGTGGCCGGCCAGCTCGTCCACCAGGTCCAGGACCGCGACCAGGTGCTCGCGGGTGTGGTAGCGGCGGTGCTCTTCGCCGTAGCGGTCGGCCAGGTCGGCTCCGATGCGGCGGGTCTCTTCGCCGGCCAGCGCCACCCAGCGCGCGACAAGATCGTCCATAAGGCCCATCCTGCCGTGCGGATCAAAGGGTCCGACCGGCCGAAGGCGCGCAATTTTTCACCTCGGAACCGGCGACACAGGTGGGTTTCTTCCCGCGCTCGGGCCGGGCAGCCACTAGGGTAGCAGCGAGTTAGGCAAGGCTTACCTCACACGAAAGGCATAGCCTTGGACACCCGGCCCCATCTCGTCATCCTCGCCGGCAAGGTGACCGACTCGGTCACCTGCGGATTCCTGCCCGCCGCCGCCCGGCTCGGCCTGCGCGTCACCGTGCTGACCGACCGTCCCGCCGACCACCGGGGACGCTACGGCCCGGACGTGACGGTCACCGGCTGCCGGGTCACCGACTACCGGGAGGTGGTGGACGCGCTGTGCCGGTCGGATGAGCCGGTGCACGCGGTCTTCTCCAACAGCGACTTCCTGCAGGCCCCCGCCGCGCTGACGGCCGCCTACCTGGGCCTGCCGGGCAAGGACTGGCGGGCGGCCACCCGCGCCAAGAACAAGGCGCTGATGCGGCGCCACCTGGCGGAGATCGACCCGGTGTTCAGCGTGCAGGTCACCGACGAGGGCGTGCCGGAGGGCCCCTACCCGCTGGTGCTCAAACCCCGGGAGGGGGTGGCCAGCGAGGACGTGTTCCTGGTCGGCGACCCCGAGGAGCTGAAGGCCCGCTACGCGGAGATCCGCAAGCGGCGGGACGACCCGCTGGTGGCCGAGGAGTACCTGCCCGGCCGGCTCTACACCCTGGAAACCCTCGGAGACGGGGAGCGGCTGCAGGTGCTGGGCTCCTTCCGCACCACGGTCTCCCCGCCGCGCTTCGCCGAGGAACGCCTGGAGTGGGCCCCCGTCCCGCCGGAGAGCGAGCAGATCCTCGCGCAGCTCAAAGCGCTGGGGGTGGGGTTCGGGGCCTGCCACACCGAGTTCGTGGTGCACGAGGGACGCGCCCACATCATCGAGGTCAACTACCGGATCATCGGCGACCACGCCGACTTCCTGCTGGCCGACCTGCTGCAGATCCCGGTGTTCGAGCGGGTGCTGCGCGTCCACCTGGGCGAGCCGCTGGGCGAACCGCCCGCCCGCCCCGCCGGCCACGCGGTGATCGACTCGGTGTTCGCCGACCGGCCGGGAGTGCTGCGCTCGGCCCCGGACCTCACCCGGTGGCGCGACGGCGAGGTGGATCTGGTCTACCGTCCCGTCCGGCGCGTGGGCGACACCATCACGCTGACCGGCACCAACCGCGACTACCTGGGCACGGTGCAGGCCATCGGCCCCGATGCGGCGGCGGTCGAGGCGGCGCTGGCGCGTTTCAAGGCCGGGCCGCACTGGGAGATCTCATGACCGCCGCCGATGCCCGCCTGGTGGAGTCCCTGCTGGCGGCGCGGGTGCTGGACGCCTTGCTGCAGGAGGACTACGGGGGCCTGCGCCGTTTCGCGGACGGCCGCGTGCTGCGCCTGCCCGGAGGTCCCGTGGTGCCGCTGCGGCGGCTGCCGGCGGACGCTCCCGCGCCGCGCCCGGCGCAAGAGCCCGTCCCCGCGTCCCGGGCGGCCGCCGGGGAGCGCGACGCGCGGGCCGCCCGGCTCTCCCCGCCGCAGCGCCTCGCCCGGCCGGTGTCCGGGCCGTGGCCGGGATTCTTGTCGGAGACGTGCGTGGACCCGGACGCCGGGCTGCGCCTGGAGGAGGTGCTGGCGGCGGTCCGCCACGTGGCCGACCCGCGCGACGATGTGGCCTCCTTCGAGCAGGAGTGCCGCCAGGCCCTGGCCACGCTGCTGCTGCACCGGCAGATCCGGCCCGCGGTGCTGCGGCGGCTGCGGGGGGCCTCGCCGCTGGGCCCCGGCACGTTCTATGAGATCCCGGCCGCCTTCAACGACCACCCGGTCTACCCCACCGGCCGCTGCCGCGTCGGGCTCGGCCCCGACGACCTGCGGCGGTACGCGCCCGAGTGCGGCCCGGTGTTCGCGCTGCGCTGGACGGCGGTGCCGCGCGAGCGGGTGACGCTGGCCGGAAAGCGCCCCGCCTGGTGGCCGCGGCCGGCCGACGTCGGGCTGGCGGAGGACCTGGCCGGCACCCACGAGCTGCTGCCGCTGCATCCGCTCACCGGCGGCCACGAAACGGCCCCGCTGCCCTACCTGGAGGTGCGTCCCACGCTGTCGATGAGGACGGTGGTGGTGGACGGGCTGTCGCATCTGAAGGTGCCGCTGCCGACGAGCACGCTGGGGCTGCGCAACCGCCGCACGATCGTCCCCAGGACCCTGCACGACGGCGCGCTGGCCGAGCGGCTGCTGCGGCGGGTGCACGCCCGCGAGCCGCAGTTGCCGCTGCTGCTGGCCGACGAGCAGACCTACGGGCATGCGGGCGAGGCGACGCTGGGCTACCTGGTGCGGCGTTTCCCGCCCGAGACCGCCGCCGCCCATGTGATCCCGGTGGCGGCGCTGACGGCCGAGCACCCCGACGGCGGCGCGGTCATCGAACGCTGGGACGTGGCCGAGCTGTTCGCCGAGTACCTGGATGCGCTGTTCGCCATCAACGTGACCCTCTTCCGGTACGGGATCGCGTTGGAGGCCCACCAGCAGAACGTCTCCCTCGTCCTGGGCGCAGGGCCGCTCCGGCTGCTGCTGAAGGACAACGACGGCACGCTGGTGGACCCGCGGGCCCTGCCCGCCGAGATGGGCCCCTGCCGTTTCCTCGATGAGCGGATGACCGGCGGCGACCCGCACTCCCTGGCCCGGGTCTTCATCACCATCACCGTGCACCTGTGCGCCGGGGCGGTGGCGTTCGCGCTGGCCGAGCGGGGGCTGCTGCCGCTGCGCACCGGGCTGGCGCTGGTGCGGGACCGGCTGGCGGCGGCGCTCGGCGCGCACCCGGCCGACCGTTTCCTGCGCGCGCGCACGCTGGAGGCCGACCGCCTGCCCACCAAGGCGATGCTGACCGCCGGGACGCTGGTCGACAAGGCCCGCACCGGCGCCCGCGACATCAACAAGCACTACGGCCCCGACGGGCCCAACTACCTTCGCTACTTCCGGGACTGACTCGTGCTGCCGACCGGCTCTGCCGATCGCGTCCTGTCCGCCGACGACGCGACGGCCACCGCCCTGTTCAACTGCCTGGTGCGGGAGGTCTGCGCCCCCGACCACCAGGTGTGGCCCCGCGGGGGGCACCTGCTGATCCGGCTGCCCCGCCTGGATGTGCTGCTGCGCGCCCGGCTGGCCCGTCCCCCGCTGGGGTTCACCTACCGGCTGACCGCCCCCTACCAGGAGCTGCGCGCCGGCTCCGGGGAGTGGGCCGCCGTGGACTGGCGCCGCCTGGCCGAGCTGGTGGCCGGGGAGCTGGAGCTGGCCACCGGCCAGGCCAACCCGGAGTTCGTGGAGCAGGTCACCGCCAGCCACACCGCCTTGGCGGCGCTGCTGGCCGCCCGCGGCCCGGCCGCCCCTCCCCCGCCGCGCCGGCCGGCGGAGGACCGCGACGGCGTGCGGCCCTTCGCCCGGGGTTCCCGGCCCGCCCTGACGGAGGACGACAGGTGCGCGGTCTACCTGGCCTCGGAGCAGTCGCTGGTGGCCGGGCACCGGTTCCACCCCTCGCCCAAGGCCCGCCAGGGCAAACCGGAGGAGTGGCTGCCGTACGCGCCCGAGGCCGGGGCCCGGTTCCCGCTGCGCTGGCTGGCGGTGCGGGAGGAGGTGTTCGCCGAGGGCGGGGACGCGGCCGGGTTCGCCGCGCTGGAGGCGCTGGCGCCCCCTCCCCCGCCCGGGCACCGGCTGCTCCCGGCCCACCCCTGGCAGCTTTCGCTGCTGGCCGGCCGGCCGGTGCTGCGCCGGGCGCTGGAGTCGGGGCTGCTGGTCGATCTGGGGCAGGGCGGGCCGGAGGCGGTGCCGACCTCCTCGGTGCGCACCCTGTACGTGCCCGCCGCCGACGTGTTCTGCAAGTTCAGCCTGGACATGCGCATCACCAACTGCGTGCGCAAGAACTCCTGGTACGAGCTGACCGGCGCGGTGACGCTGGACCGGCTGCTGCGCCCGGTGTTCGCCGAGCTGGGCGAGCGGTTCGGCGGCTGCCGGCTGCTGCCCGAACCGGCCTACCGCAGCGTCCATCTGGCCGACCGGCGGCTGCACGAAGGGCTGGGGGTGATCCTGCGCGGCGGGGTGCGGGCGCTGGCCGGCACCCCGCTGGTGGCCGCCGTGCTGGCCGACCCGTATGGCACCGGCCCGGTGTCGGTGGCGACGCTGCCGTGCACGGCGGACCCCGACGGCGCGCTGGCGTGGTGGGCGCGCTATGTGGCGCTGGTGGCCCCGCCCGCCCTGGACGCCTACCTCACCCACGGGGTGGTGCTGGAACCCCACCTGCAGAACGTGGTGGTGGCCGTGGACGAGACCGGCATGCCCACGCAGGCGGCCTTCCGCGACCTGGAGGGCACCAAGCTGGTGGCCGGCCGCTGGGACGCCGCCCTGGCCGGCCTGCCCGGCCGGGTCCGCGAGGCGCTGACCTACAGCGCCGAGCAGGGCTGGAACCGGGTGGTGTACTGCCTGCTGGTCAACCACCTGGCCGAGATCGCCGCCGCCGTCGCCGACCGGCACCCCCGCCTGGAGGCCGAGCTGTGGCGCGTGCTGCGCGAGTGCGTCGCCGACTACGCCCGCGGCCGCCCCGGCGACGCCCGGCTGCGGGCGCTGCTGGCGGGGGTGCCGCTGCCGGCCAAGGCCAACCTGCGGGTCCGCTGGTCCCGTTCGGCCGACCGCGCCGCCGGTTACATCCCGGTCCCCAACCCGCTCGGCACCGCGCCCCACGACCGGGCCGCGCCGCCGCGAACCCCGGCGGACGCGGAGTTGATCCGGCGCCGGTGAACGCCGGGAGGGCATCTGCTCTCAGCGGCCCAGGGCGCCGCGAAAAGTCAGGCCATAGTGCCGGCGGAGCCTGCGGACCTCCAGCCAGGCGATCCCCGTGACCGACAATGGGCCGCCCAGCAGCAACATCACCTGCAGGACGGCCGGGACGCCCGGATAGCCGCCGGAGGTCAGCTCCACCGGCACCATCGCCCACGTCACGGCGGTGGTCAGCAGCGGGGGCACCAGTTCGTGGATGTCGGCGGTGCGGAAGGCGTGGGTCACCGCCAAGAACCCGCCGTAGGCGGCGAATCCCAGCAGCCACAAGAAGAACAGCAGCGTGCTCAGCGCCGCCAGGAACCACCACAGGTTCTCGTACTCCGTCTTCTCGAGCAAGGAGAGGGGCACCATGATCAGCGGAGTGGCGAGCAGCGTCAGCATCGCCAGCAGCGGACGCACCGCCCGGCGCAGGTACAGCCGCCGGTTCGGCGGCCGGGCGGCCGCGATGAAGGCGAGCACGACGAACGGGACAGCATGATGGAGAGCATCAGGTTCCCGACGAGCTGTTCCAGCCACTGGTTGACCGCCGCGTCGGTGTCCGTCGACTGGTAGGTCAGCGCGATCCCCACCAGCACGGCCATGCCCGTCCAGGCGCGCAGCTGCTGCAGCGCCCTGATCATGGGATCGACGATCCGGTCCGGACGCGACGGCAGGAACACGCACCGGGCCGGGACGGCGCAGAGGCGGGCCCACAGCACCACCAGCGGCGTGGTGTCCTCAGCGGTCCTGCGGTCGGCCGCCCCGCCCGGGTTTCCCCTCATGTCCATCCGTGTGCTTCCTTCGCCGAAGACGCAAGTCCACACTGTGGCCGCACACGACTCCGGCGAAAAGCGATCTTGGATGGCTGTCCTCTTCCGGTCACCGGTATCCGTTTTCGACCGGCTGGGGAACGCGAGTGAGCCCGGACCCGGGGGTGGGTTCGGGCCCGGGAACGCTCACGCAGGTCCGCGGCGGAAAACCCGGGGGGCGTTCAGGGGGCGATGGCGCCGAAGTAGGCGTTGGCCTGGGTGATGCACAGCTCGCCGTCCACCATCACCGGGCGCAGGCCGGTGGCGGGGCCGCCGTCCAGTTCGGCGCGCAGCTCGGCGCGGATCTGCTCGGCGGTCTCGGCGGGCGTGCCGGACTTGGCCAGCCAGGCCTCGAGCGGGCGCACCACATCGAACCGGTCGGTCCGCTTGACCTCGGCCCCGGCCTCGGTGATCAGGTCGGTGATCTGCTGCACGGTGAGCAGCCGGCGGTGGGAGGGGTCGCGCAGCCGCTCCAGCCGGTCGGGGTCGGCGGCGCCGTCCTCCGGCCGCACCAGGTCCGCCACGACCAGCCCGGCGCCGGGCCGGCTCACCCGCACCAGCTCGCGCAGCACCGCCGCCGGGTCGTCGGCCTCGTGCAGCGAGAAACGGTTCAGCAGCAGCGTGAAGGAACGCCCGATGTAGGGCAGGGCGGTGGCGTCGCCCCGGGTGAAGGTGATGTTGGTGAGCGCGTCCCGGTCGGCCTCCCGCTTGCCCTCGGCCAGCTTGCCCTCGTCCAGGTCGAGCGCGGTGACGTGCCGTACTCGCCGGGCGATGGCCCGCGACAGCACCGCCGTGCCGGCGCAGGTCTCCAGCACCACGTCCTCGGGGTCGAGCTCGGGTTCGGTGAACTCCACCAGCCGCACCAGGTTCGCGGTGAAGGACATCCTCAACCTGGGATCCCCGCCCCGCTCCGGCCGCCCGCCGACCTCCCGGACGATCTTCTCTGCGCGCGTCACCGTCACTTCGACCTCCTCGCTCGATGCGGGGATCATCTCCCGAACTTCACTTTCTGGCCATAGGGGGTCCCTCACACCGGCGGGAGGCGGTGAAAGCGCTCCCCCGCAGCCGGTGCTCCCGGATCTGCGCGCCGGTTTCAGTCGATGGGGCGGATGTTCTCCAGCAGGGCGGTCAGGCCGGCGCGGTCGAGGAGGTCGGCGGGGCGGATGGTGCGGTTGTAGCGGACGTAGTGGAAGGCGGCGCTGACCTTCTCCAGGGGGACGCCGGCCAGGTCGGCCCAGGCCAGGCGGTAGGCGGCCAGTTGGACGGCGGCGTGGCGGAAGTCCTCGTCGGCGGGGGGCCGGCCGGTCTTCCAGTCGACGACCTCATAGCCGCCGTCGGGGGCGGTGAAGACGGCGTCCATGCGGCCGCGCAGCACGCGGTCGCCGAGGACGGTTTCGAAGGTGACCTCGATGTCGAGGGGGCGGCGGGAGGCCCACTCGGATTCTTCGAAGCGCCGCTGCAACTCGCTCAGCATCGAGTCGTCGGCGGCGCCCTCGTCGGCGGCGCCGGGCAGCTCGTCGGGGTCCAGCAGGCGCTGCTGGCCCCAGCGGGACTCCAGCCAGCGGTGGAAGGCGGTGCCGCGGCGGGCGTAGGGGGCGGGCGGGCGCGGCATGGGGCGGCGGATCGAGCGGGCCACCTCCTGGGGGTCGCGGGAGAGCGCGACCAGGGTGGAGACGGTGAGCTTGGCGGGCAGCTCGACCTGCAGGACGTCGCCGCCGCGGCCGCGGTCCCGCTCGGCCAGCAGCAGCTCCACATCCCGCGCCCAGGCGGTCATGCGGCGGCGGTCGGCCTCGGTGAGGCCGTCGTCGCCGGCCCAGGGGGCGGTGCGGCCGACCATGGCGTCGCGGACCATCTCGGCGCCCTCCACGATGGCCGCGTGGCGGCGGCCCTCGGGGGTGGCGGGCCACTGGCCGGGTTCGGAGTCGGCCAGCAGGGGGTTGGCGGCGCCTTCTTCGGGGGGGTCGGCCCAACTGACGACGCGGCCCGCCCCGGTCTCGCAGGCCTGGCGGATCTCCTCCAGGAACGGCGAGGGGTGCAGCGGGCGGGCGGTGGCGCCCCACCGGTGGCCGGTGGCGATCAGCAGGTGGGAGGCGCGGGTGACGGCGACGTAGGCCAGGCGGCGTTCCTCCCGCAGATCCCGATCGGCGCACTCGTCCTTGAAGCGGTCCAGGTCCGCCTTGGTCAGGCCGTTGAGTCTGGGCAGGTTGCCCTTTTCGTAGTCGCCGCGGAGCTCGAACGGCAGCAGGCGGGGGTTGTCGGTCCAGCGGGTGGACTGCTGCGGCGGGGAGGGGAAGATCGAGCCCTTGACGGGACGGCCGCTTCCGCTCGGCAGGTAGCACAGCCCGGGGACGACCACCACCGGCCACTCCAGGCCCTTGGCGGCGTGCACGGTGAGCAGTTTGACGCTGTCGCTCTCGCTGACCCGCCCCGCCGGCAGGCCGAACTCCTCGCTCTCGGCGGCCTTGAGGTAGGCCAGGAACGCGCCCAGGGTGGGGTTTTCGGACTCCTCGGCGAAGGAGGCGGCGGTCTCGATGAAGGCGTCCAGGTCGGCGCGGGCGCCGGCCGGGTCCAGGCCGGAGCGGGCGGCGACCTCGATGTCCAGGCCCAGGGTGCGTTCCACCTCGGCGACCAGGTCCGGCAGCGGCAGCCCGACCTGGGAGCGCAGCGTGCGCAGCTCGGCGGCCAGGCGGCGCAGCCGGGCCAGGCCCTCGGGCGAGTAGGCGGACGGGTCGCCCAGGTCGTCGAGGGCGTCCACCAGGCTGCCGGTCTCCTGGGTGAGCTCGATGACGACCTGGCGGAGCGGGTCGGTTTCCTCGGCGTTCGCTGCGGGCTCGGGCCGAAGCTCGGAGGCGTCGGGGGGCGGGGTGATGTCCCGGGTGTTCTCACTGGCCAGCCGGCGGGCGCGGCGGCCGAGCGCCACCAGGTCGCGCGGGCCGATCCGCCAGCGCGGGCCGGTCAGCAGCCGGGCCAGCGAGGCCCCGGCGGTGGGGTCGTGCACCACCCGCAGCGTGGCCACCACGTCCTGCACTTCGGGGACGGTCAGCAGCCCACCCAGCCCGACCACCTCGACGGGGATGTCGCGTTCCTCCAGGGCCTTGCGCAGCGGCGGGATCTGGGAGCGGCGGCGGACCAGCACGGCGATGTGGGAGTACTTCAGCGGCCCTTCGTCCCAGGGCAGCCCGTCGGGGGCGAGCTCGGGGTCGGCGGCCCGCAGGCGGCGGATGCGCTCGGCGATGTGCTCGGCTTCTGCGGTGACGGTGGGCAGCAGGGCGCACTCGACCCGGCCGCGGCCGCGGCGGCCCTCCCCCGGACGCAGCCGCGGCACGTTCGCGGTGTCGGCGCGCAGGCCTTGTTGGATGCGGGCGGCGACCTCCAGGATGCGTTCGCCGTTGCGCCAACTGATCGACAGCGTGGCCGTGGGGGCGGGACGGGCGTGCCGGGGCGGGCGCCGGCCGGGGCGCGGCGGGGGCACGGCGGCGACCCGGCTCGGGACGGCCGGGGCGAGGGGGAAGTCCTCGGGGAAGCCGGTCAGGTTGCCGGAGCCGGCGCCCCGCCACCCGTAGATGGACTGGCACGGGTCGCCCACCGCGGTGACCGGGTGGCCGCCGCCGAACAGCGAGGTGAGCAGGACGAGCTGGGCGTGACTGGTGTCCTGGTACTCGTCCAGCAGGACGACCGCATAGCGGGAGCGTTCGATCATCCCGACGTCGGGGTGGTCGCGGGCGATGCGGGCCGCCAACGCCACCTGGTCGCCGTAGTCGAGGACCTCCCGTTCGATCTTGGCCCGCTGGTAGGCCTCCACCAGCGGCAGCAGTCGCTCCCGGATCTCCTGGGTGGCCAGCACGTTCTTTGCGGCCCCCCGCCGTCCGGGCAGGGCGTCGCACTGCGCCCGGAGCCGCCGGCCGATCTCGCGGACGTCCTCGGGGGTGCGCAGGTGCTCGGCCAGCTCGCCGGACAGGTCCAGCACGGCCCGCACCACCGTGTCCGGCCGCCAGTCGATGCCGTCCATGGCGCCGTCGTAGTCGTCCACCACCCGGGCGGCGAGCTGCCAGGCCATGGCCGGGCTGATCAGGCGCATGGTGGGTTCCAGGGCGGCGCGCAGGGCGTGGTCGCCGAACAGCCGGGCGGCATAGGAGTGGTAGGTGGACACCGTCGGTTCGCCGTCCAGGGCCGCCTCCCCGCCCAGCCGGTCCAGTTCGTCCTGGGGCAGGCGGTCGCGGAGCTGGTCGAGACGGCGGCGGATGCGGGCGGCCAGCTCACCGGCGGCCTTGCGGGTGAAGGTCAGCCCCAGCACCCGTTCGGGCCGCACCAGGCCGTTGGCCACCAGCCACACCACGCGGGCGGCCATGGTCTCGCTCTTGCCGGAGCCGGCCCCGGCGATCACCGCCATGGGGGCCAGCGGCGCTGAGATCACCCGGGCCTGCTCGGGGGTGGGTTCGGGCAGCTCCAGCAGGCGGGCCAGTTCGACGGGGGTGATCACAACCCCACCTGCCCGCCCTCGTCGTGGACGGGACAGCAGGACCGCACCGGGCAGGTGCGGCATTTGTCGTTGGGACGGGCCTGGAAGACCTCGCCGGCCATGCCGGTGGCCACCACCTCGACCAGTTTCTTGGGCCAGTCGGGGTCGCCGTCCTCGGCGGGCGGCGGCTGCCGCTGCTCGCGCGCCTTGTTCTCGTACGATCCCTTGCCGACCTGCACCAGCACCGCCCCGCCCGGTTCGACCAGGCCGTGCCGTTGCAGGGCGCCCAGCGTCACCGCGTACTGGTAGACGCCCAGTTGGGGGTGGCGGGCCAGTTCCTTGTCGGGGACCTTCTGGGCGGAGGTTTTGATATCGACGACCACGGCGCGGCCGTGCTCGTCGCGTTCGGCCCGGTCGATGCGGCCCCGGATGACCACCCGGCCGAGTTCGACCTGGAAGTCCTCCTCCAGCGCCACGAGCTCGTTGGGGTTGGCGCGGTGCCAGGCCAGGAACTTATCGACCATCTTGGCGGCCTGTTCGCGTTGTTTGCCGGAGTACCAGGAGCTGCCGAAGTTCAGTTCCTTCCAGATCTCGTCCAGTCTTTGGGCCACGTCCTCTTCGGCGAGGTCGCCGTGGCTGCCGGCCAGCTCGGCGACGGCGTGCACGACCTTGCCCATGGTGGCCAGCTCATCGGGCCCGCCGTCCCGGGCGCCGACCGCCGAGGCCAGCAGCCAGCGCAGCCCGCAGGTGGTGAAGGTCTCCACCTGGGAGGGGGAGATGGTGATCTGCTCGTCGGCGGTGAAGGCCGGGCGGGGGTCCGACAGCGCGGTGATGGCGTACCAGGAGTCGGGGTGGGCGCCGCGTACCCCGGCGCGGGCCAGCCGGGCCAGGTGGGCGGCGGCGGCGCGGCGCAGCGGCTGGGGCCGGGACGGGTCGGTGACCACCGCGCGCAGGTCGGCGACCAGGGCCGGCAGCGACAGCCAGCGGGTTTTCTCATCCAGTTCGGAGCGTTCGAGGGCGCCGGGGGCCAGTTCGTTCAAAAAGCGGGAGGGGCGTTCTTCGGTGTCGTCGCCTCCCACGGCGGTGACGACCAGCCGGCGGCGGGCCCGGGTGACGGCCACGTAGAACAGCCGCCGCTCCTCGTCCAGCAGCTTGGCCGCCATGGAGGCGCCCGCGGCGGTGCCGCGTCCCCCCTCGGCGAGCAGGTCGGCGAGGTCGCTGCCGGCGTGGTGTTCGATCAGTTCTTCCACGCCCAGCAGGGAGCCGCGCAGCCGCAGGTCCGGCCACACCCCTTCCTGCACTCCGGCGACGATGACCACCTCCCACTCCAGGCCCTTGGCGCGGTGGGCGGTCAGGATCCGCACCGCCTCGCCTTCGGGGGCCTGGTCGGCGATGGTGTCCCCGGCGATCTCCTCGCCGGAGATCTCGGCCACGAACAGTTCGGGCCCGGCCTGCGGCATTCGGTCGGTGAAGCGGGCGGCGCGTTCGAACAGCACCACCACGGCATCCAGGTCGCGGTCGGCGGCGGCGCCGCGGGCCCCGCCCTTGGCGCTCTGCTCCAGCCAGGCGTCGGCCAGGCCGCTGGCCTGCCAGACGTTCCACAGCACCTCTTCGGCGGTGCCGCCCTGGCGGGCCACCTGGAGGAGGTGGGCGACACGTTCGGCCGGGGCGCGCACCTTGGGGTGGACCAGCAGCAGTTCGCGGGGGTCCTCCAGGGCGGCCACCAGCAGCTCGCCCACGGGACGGTCGCCGCCGGAGAGCGTCTCCACCTCCCGCAGCGCCCGTTTGAGCCGCCGCAGGGTCAGCGCGTCGGCGCCGCCGAGCGGGCCGGTCAGCAGTTCCTCGGCGACCTCGCCGGTCAGGTAGCCCTTCTCCAGCGCCGCGCGCAGCAGCATCAGAAACGGCCGGACGGCCGGTTCGCCCATCAGCGGCAGCTCGTCCCCGGCCACCACCACCGGCACCCCGGCCTGGGCGAGGGCGCGGCGCAGCGGCGGGACCTGCCGGACGGCGCTGCGCACCAGCACCGCCATGCGCGACCAGGGCACTCCCTCCAGCAGGTGGGCGCGGCGCAGCTCGTCGGCGACCAGGGCGGCCTCCTGGCCGGGGCTGTCGGCGATGACGACGTGCACTTCGCCGTCCTCGGCGCCCTGGCGGGGGCGCAGCGCGCGGTGCTCGGCGGCCGACGGGCCGGCGGGCAGGCGGCGGGCGATGCGGCGGGAGGCCTCCAGGATCGCCGGGCTCATCCGGCGGCATTCGCGCAGCGCCACGACCGGGGCGGGCCGGCCGTCGGCGGTCGGGAAGCGGTGCGGGAAGTCCATGATGCCGCGCACGTCGGCGCCGCGGAATCCGTAGATGGACTGGTCGGGGTCGCCCACCACGACCAGGTCGCGGCCGTCGCCGGCCAGGTGCTTGAGCAGGTGTTCTTGGGCGGGGTCGGTGTCTTGGTACTCGTCGACGAACACCGCGTCGTAGGCGGCGCGCTCTTGAAAGCGCACCTCTTCTTCGGCCAGCAGCGCGGCGGCGGCCTCGATCAGGTCGGTGTAGTCGTAGGTCAGCACCGGGTCGACCGCGAAACGCTGCTCGTAGCGGTTCATGAACCGGCCGATGGCCACCCAGTCGTCGCGGCCCTTGAGGTAGCCGAGTTCTTCCAGCTCCTGGGGGCCGTAGCCGCGTTCGGCGGCGCGCAGCATGAAGTCGCGCAGCTCTTCGGCGAAGCCCCGGGTGGTGAGCGCCTCATGCAGGCGGCGCGGCCAGTGCACGGCGCCGTCGGCGGCCTCGCCCTCCAGCAGCCGCCGCACTTCCAGCAGTTGCTCGGGGGCCGACAGCAGGCGGGGCGGCTCCTGGCCGCGCCGGATCGCATCGCGGCGCAACAGGGCGTGGGCGTAGCCGTGGAAGGTCAGCGCCAGCGGGGCGCGGGTGGTGCGGCGCAGCCGCCCGGTGATGCGGTGCCGCAGTTCTTCGGCGGCCTTGCGGCTGAAGGTCAGGACCAGGACCCGTTCGGGGTCGCAGCCGCGGCGTTCGATGCGGTCGACCACCGCTTCGACGATGGTCGTGGTCTTGCCGGTGCCCGGCCCGGCCAGCACCAGCAGCGGCCCGTGCGCATGCTCGACCACCCGCCGCTGCTGCTCGTCGAGCTCGGGCGGGGCCGTCCGGATGAGGCCGGAGCGACGGACGAGGCGGTAGGACGCTGATGGCACAACAGACGATTCCAGCAGATCATCGGGTTTCGCCTGGCCTGAACACCCTTATGTCTCAAATGTGACATAAGGGACGCGTGTGACGGCCGTGGCCTGTGGGTTCGGTGATCCTACCGGGCGGGGGTGACGCCGGCCGACCCGCTGCGGCGGCGTGCCTTCCCCCGCGTGCCGCCGCCGCGGGTCAGGAGCGGCCGTCCCAGCGGGCCCGCCGCATGTCCACGCGGGTCCCGTCCTGCCGCAGCGGGGTGCCCTCGGCGAGGTACTCCTGCAGGGCCCGCACCTCGTGGCCGGGCGGAGGGCTGCCGTCGGCGCGGATCACCCGCCACCAGGGCACGCCGCCGCCCCAGCGGGCCATGACCCGCCCGACCTGCCGGGGGCCGCCGCGTCCCAGCAGCTCGGCCACGTCCCCATACGACAGCACCCGGCCGGGTGGGATCCGCTCCGCCACCTCCAGCACCAGCTCGGCGAACTCGTCAGGCTCCTGCTGCATCGTCCGATTCTGGCCGTCCCACCGCCGGGGCGCGAGGGAATCGGCGGCACCGGCCTGCTTCCGCCGGGCCTGTGGGCACGTCATCCGAGCACCGGCCGTGCTTCCAGAAAGCCCCGCCGCCCGGCCGGTCGCCTGTTACGCAGTCCTGTTTCCGTCCGGAGGGGGCTGCATCGGCCCGGGGGCGTTGGGAGGCGGCCACGGCGTTCCATACGGCGATGCCGGTGCACCCGGAGACGGCCATGGCCGGCCGGACGGCCCGTTCGGAGGCGGCCACGGCGTCCCGTATGGCGGTGCCGGTGCGCCCGGAGGCGGCCAGGGGCCGTAGGCGCCCACCACCGGCTGCAGCGGCGCCAGCGACGGGGCGACCGGGGCCGGCGGGTAGGGAGGCTCGAAGGTCGGCCTGCCCGCGCCGGGGGGCGGGTCCAGAACCAGCGGCACCCGTCTCTTGCGCTGGGCGGGCTCGGGCGGCGGAGGGCCGGGCGGCAGGTCGGGAGGCTCGAAGGCGGGAGCCTTGGGCCGCGGGCCCGTCCCGGGGACGTACGAGGGGACGGACACGGTGGCCTGCGGGCGCGGCGGGGCCGTCTCGACCGCCAATGGAACGTCCGCGGGCTCGAAGGTCACCGCGACGGGCACCGGTTCGGGCTCGGCGGGGGCGTCCGGATCGAAGATCAGGGGCGGGGGCGGCTCGGGCGGCGGCTCCTCGGCCGCGGCCGGGCGGGGGTCCGACGGCGCGGGCCTGGTGCGGCGGTACAGCGCGACGGAGACGGCCACGGCCAGGCCCGCCCCGGCGACGGTGAGCACGATGACGCCGACCGCCACCGGCTCGGTCCACGCCGGCTGGTCGATCACCTTCACCGGGCCCGGCGGCTCCCCGTCGGTGAAGCGCTCGTTGCTGGGCAGGGCGCCGCCGCCGCGGGGCGTGCCCGCCAGGCGGTCCGCCGCCCGCACCGCCGCCGCCGCGTTGACCTCGCCGAACCCCACCGAGGCGTTGTACTTGCCGGGCGGGCCGAACCGGACGCTCTCCAGCAGCGCCTGCTTGACCAGGGAGGGCTTGAGGTCGGGGTGGCGGGAGCGGATCAGCGCGGCCACCCCGGAGACCAGCGCGCTGGCGCCGCTGGTGCCCTCGGCCAGGAAGTAGGTGCCGTCCGGCCCGGCCATCGGCACATCGTCCCCCGGCGCGGCCAGCAGCACCGAGTGGTTGCGGGTGGAGAACGGCGCCCGCCGGTGCTTGGCGTCGGTGGCGGCCACCGCGATGACCCCCGGGTAGGCCGCCGGGTAGGAGTAGGGGGCGAAGCCGTCGGCGTCCAGCAGCTCGCGTTTGTCGCCGTCGTTGCCCACGGCGGAGACCACCACCACGCCCTTGGCGATGGCGTGCGCGATGGCCTCGCGTTCGGCCGGGTTGGGCCGGGCGTTGCCCAGCGAAAGGTTGATCACGTCGGCGCCGTGGTCGGCGGCGTAACGGATGCCGCGGGCCACCGCGTCCCGCGCCGCCCGGCTGGTGCGGTAGGCCAGGTAGCCGGGGTCCTCGGGTTCGGCGATCACCCGCAGCGACAGGATCCGCGCCTCGGGCGCGACCCCGATGATGCCGTCCCGGCCTCCGGGGCCGTGGCCGTGCCCGGCGATCAGCGAGGCCATGCCGGTGCCGTGCCGTCCCGCCGGAGCCCGTCCGCCGTCGGTGCGCGACAGCAGGTTGGGGCCGACCGTCACCGAGCCGCGCAGATCCGGGTGGGAGGGGTCGGCCCCGGAGTCGACGACCGCGACGGTCACCCCGCCGCCCCGGGTGTACTGCCAGGCCTCCTGCACGCCGAGGGTGTTCAAGATGGCGCGCTGCCGGTCGCGGATCTCATCGGCCCAGACCGGTGCGGGCACGCCGACGAACGCCAGCAGGGCGACGGCCAGCGCGACCGCCCGGGCCCGCACCGCTTTCCTCATCGCCGCCCTCCCGTCGCAGGTCAGCATTGCCAGTCGGCGCTGGTGCAGTCCGGCAGCGCCCGGGTGGACAGATTCTGCGCGATGGCGTGCCCGAGCTGGGGCACCAGGCCGAACAGGTCGCCGGGCTGCTGCTTGCCGCGCACCGCGGCGGCCGGGCGTCCATCGGAGTGGCCCGCGGTGGTCAGCACCAGGTAGGGACCGCCGCGTTCGGCCGTGCCGACCTGGCGGGCGGCGTCGTCGAACCGGGCGGCGACGGTGCCGGGGAAGGCGGCGGCGCGCAGCGCCGTGGGCGATCCGGGGATCTCCCGGCGGGCCTTGTAGGCGGCCTGCTGGTCGGGGAAGACGACCACGCCCACCGTCACCACCACCCCTTCGAGCTGGTCGGCGTACGTGGCGCGCAGCACGGCGCGGCAGCCGTGGCGCTGCAGGATGGGGGCGATGGAGGCGTCCACCGCGCTCTTGCAGTCGGTGCCGGGCGCGATGCCCGCCCTGGTGGCGTACTCGACCTCGTCGGTGCCGGGCAGGTAGGTCAGCCGCTCGGGGAAGATCCGCCCGGCGGGCCAGGCCTGCCAGCGGCGGGCGACCTCGGCGTCGGCGGCCCGGCGCAGCTCGGCGTCGGTGGGTTCACGGGTGAGGATCTGCACGGCGCCGGTGACCGCGACCACGCCCAGCGCCAGGTATCCGGCCGCGACCGCGATCGCCGCCCACGCCCAGTGCCGTCCGCGCAGGCCGAACGCCTTGTGCCCGGCGGGGTGCACGGCGGGCCGCCGATCCGGCTCCTCCCGCGCAGGCTCAAGCTCCGGCGGGTCGCGAAACGGCTGGACGGCCACGTCTCACAACATAACGCCCATCGACGCTATCCGCGCATACGTGCAGAGCCCTCCGCTTCGAAGGGCTCTGCACCGCACGCCGTGGGCGAGGTCACTGCCCGAAGCCGCGCCGAACGTCCTTGGCCGCGTCCTTGACGCGCTCACCGGCCTGCTTCATGCCGCCGGTGGCGCGCTCGCCGCGCCCCTCGCTCTCCAGGCCGCTGTCGCCGGTGCGCCGGCCGACCTCTTCCTTGCCGCGCCCTGTGATCTGCTGCGCCTTGTTCTTGAGCTTGTCCAGAAAACTCATCCGAGCCCGCCTTTCACACCGTCGCCGGTTTCGTCACTGCCGCTTGGACGAGCGGATCTCCCGGCGGATCCGCGCCGCCTCCCGGTGAATGCGGCTCTCGGTGTCCAGCAGCCGCGCCTCGGCCTGCTCCGTCCGCAACCGGGCCCGCAGCTCTCTCAGGCTCGGCGTCCGCTCGCGGACGACCGGGCGCCGCATGACGCGTCGCAAGAACCGCATCGGGTCGACTCCTCACATGTCGGGTCGCCCATCGATGCCCGCTATCGCCCATTTCATGCCTGGCGAGGTCCGTGTTCGGGAATCAGCGGCGGCATGGCAAGGTTGTGCTGTGACGGGATCGCCGACGGGCGGCGTCCCACCCGCCCTTACAGGCTGAGCACAGGAGCATCACCGTGTCGTTGCCCCCTCTGGTCGAGCCCGCTGCGGAGCTCACCCGCGAAGAGGTCAATCGCTACTCGCGGCACCTGATCATCCCCGACGTGGGGATGGCGGGTCAGAAGCGTCTGAAGAACGCCAAGGTCCTGTGCGTGGGCGCCGGCGGTCTCGGCTCGCCCGCGCTGATGTACCTGGCCGCCGCCGGGATCGGGACGCTGGGCATCATCGACTTCGACGTGGTGGACGAGTCCAACCTGCAGCGCCAGGTCATCCACCGGCAGTCGTCGCTGGGCGTGCCCAAGGCCGAGTCGGCCGCCGCCACCGTCCGGGAGATCAACCCGCTGATCAACGTGGTGGTGCACAACGTCGCGCTGGACCGCGACAACGTGATGGAGATCTTCTCCGGCTACGACCTGATCGTGGACGGCACCGACAACTTCGCCACCCGCTACATGGTCAACGACGCGGCGGTGCTGCTCGGCAAGCCGTACGTGTGGGGGTCGATCTACCGGTTCGACGGCCAGGCCAGCGTGTTCTGGGCCGAGCACGGCCCGTGCTACCGCTGCCTGTACCCCGAGCCGCCCCCGCCGGGCATGGTGCCCAGCTGCGCCGAGGGCGGGGTGCTGGGCGTGCTGTGCGCCTCCATCGGCTCCATCCAGGTCAACGAGGCCATCAAGCTGATCACCGGCATCGGTGAGCCGCTGGTCGGCCGGCTGATGATCTACGACGCCCTGGAGATGACCTACCGCTCGGTCAAGGTCCGCAAGGACCCCGAGTGCGCCCTGTGCGGCAAGAACCCCACCATCACCGAGCTGCTGCCCGACTACGAGGCCTTCTGCGGCACCCTGTCGGACGAGGCCAGCGAGGCCGTCAAGGACTCCACCATCTCGGTGCACGACCTGAAGGCCATGCTGGACCGCGGCGAGGACATCTTCCTGGTGGACGTCCGCGAGCCGAACGAGCATGAGATCGTCTCCATCCCGGGCGCCACGCTGATCCCCAAGGGCGAGTTCCTGAACGGCTCGGCCCTGGAGCGCCTGCCCCAGGACAAGAAGATCGTCCTGCACTGCAAGTCCGGCGTCCGCTCCGCCGAGGCCCTGGCGGTGGTCAAGAACGCCGGCTTCTCCGACGCGGTGCACGTCGGCGGCGGCATCCTGGCCTGGATCAACCAGATCGACCCGAGCCTGCCGACCTACTGACCTTCGCACGGTGGCGGACCCCCGGCTTGTGGGGTCCGCCACCGTCGCGTATCCGGCCCTCGGTTTGAGGGGACCGCTGTCCGCCCGATGGTCCGGCGGAGTGGCAACCGCTCCCCCACCGGCCGACGGCATGCCCATGGGGACGCTTCGGATCTGCGTCCGTATGGAACGCGTCTTCGGCGCCGGGAATGGACATCAGGGTGGCTCTCGCGGGACGGGAACCGCCCTCAGCCCGGTGAACGCCGGGGGATGACACCAGACCGTCTCCGCCGGCGCGGCCGCACAGAGCCGGCGGATGCCAGCGCCCCGGCCGAACGCCACCGGACGCACACGGCATGCCGTTTTTGCGGCCGGACCGAGGATCAGACCAGCCAGACCAGCTCCGAGCCCAGACGCCGGGACGCGCTGTGCGGGCTCTGCCAGGTGTGGATGCCCGCCCCGGACGGCGTGACCGTCATGGTGTGCCCACCGGGCAGCGCCATCCCATAGGCGACGACCTCCCGCACCGGCCGGTCGTTGTCGTCGTCGAACTCCTGCACCAGGGCGAACAGCCGCGCGACCCGCCCTCCGGTCAGCTCGGCGACCTCAGCGGCGGCGATCCTGCTCTCCGGCTCGTCCCCGTGAGGAACAGACGGCCTTCCGGACCTGCGGATACCCTCCATTCGGGTGCTCCCTTCCGAGCATCCGGGCCGGGACGGCTCCGACTGGCACGCGATGGGTCCGTCCCGGCCCTTTTTGCTTGTTTTCGGTCACAAACAGTGTCGGATGACCTACAGTTGGTATCGTTTCACCAAGGCCCAAGGAGGACAAGTTGTTCCTCTTGATTTTTGTGGCCATCTTCATGACAGCCGGTGGAAGGAGACCCCGGGATGCGCACCCCACAGCGGGCGACACTGCGGTCCCAGTGGCTCGGCCAGCAGCTTCGCGAACTGCGTGAAAAGAGCGGCCTCCTGCTCAAGGACGCCGCCGAGTACCTGCAGCGGGACCCGGGAACCGTCAGCCGCTTCGAGTCCGGCTTCTACCCGATCCGCCGCCCCGACCTGCTGGCGCTGATGGACCTGTACGGCGTCTCCGACCCCCAGCGCCGCGAAGCGCTCCTGCGACTCAGCCAGGACGTCTGGCAAAAGGGCTGGTGGGACGGCTACGTCCACGACGTCGCAGGCTCCATGATCGACTTCGTCTGGCTGGAGGCCCGCGCAACGCACATCCGCTCGTTCGCGGCCATCGTGGTGCCGGGCCTACTCCAGACCCCCGAGTACGCCGAGCACGTGATCCGCGTCAATGAGCCCGGCGCATCCCCCGACCAGATAAAGCGCTGGCTCGAACTGCGAATGACTCGCCAGCGACTACTGGACGGCGACACTCCGCCCCGGCTGTCGGTGATTTTGGACGAGGCCGTCTTGCACCGCCAGATCGGCACCCCGGCGATCATGGCCGCTCAGCTCCGCCACCTCATCGAGTACGCAGCCAGGCCCACCGTAGACATTCGGGTCCTTCCCTTCCGCGCGGGCACACCGGCCGGCACGTACGGCACGTTCGACATATTCACGCTGCCCGACTCATTCCCTGAGGTGGCGTATACCGAGACACTGGCGGGTGCAATCTATATAGAGTCACCCGATACAGAACGTTTCATCCGAGCGTACGATGGACACGAAAGCCTAGCCCTTGGACCAGCCGACTCCATCGAACTGATCTCGGCGCTAGCAGAGGAATGGCAGTGATCATGTCCGAGACCCACCAGACCCTCAGCCCCGAAGAGCGCGCCCGCATCGCCTGGCACATCAGCACCTACAGCCCTCACAACGGCGGCAGTTGCGTCGAGGCCGGTCCCCTGAACGACGGCACTGAACGCGTCGCCGTCCGCCACAGCAAACGCCCCGACGCCGAAGTCATCATCTACACCCGAGCCGAATGGGAAGCCTTCCTCAAAGGCGTCCGCAACGGCGAATTCGACTTCTTCGGCG
>ERZ777003.1241-NODE-1241-length-40258-cov-14.192871_pt1 | contig 40258 bp, 36 predicted proteins | sample MGYA00374956_ERZ777003 | MGnify/ENA primary metagenome ERZ777003 (study PRJEB29302, sample SAMN06268252) | bioreactor metagenome | isolation source: Joint BioEnergy Institute, California, USA | place: USA:Joint BioEnergy Institute, California, USA | collected... | reverse complement strand
GCTGGCGCTGCCGGCTGGCGTGTGGGTGGACCGCGTGCGGCGGCGGCCGGTATTAGTGGCGGCGGACGCGGGCCGCGCGCTGCTGCTGCTTTCCGTCCCGTTGGCGTTCGCGCTCGGCGCGCTGCGCATCGAGCAGCTCTATCTGGTGGCGGCGCTGGTCGGGGCGCTCACGATCCTGTTCGACACCGCCTACCCCTCGTACGTGCCGACGGTCGTGCGGCGCGACGACCTGGTGGAGGCGAACAGCAAGCTCGGCGCGAGCGACTCGGTGGCCGAGATCGCCGGGCCGCCGCTCGGCGGGCTGCTGGTGCAGCTGGTGAGCGCGCCGCTGGCGGTGGCGCTCAACTCGCTCTCGTTCGTGGCCTCGGCGCTGGCGCTGCGCGGCGTGCGCGCCGAGGAGGCGGCGCCCACACCGCCGGCCGAGCGGCCCGGCGCCCGCCGCGAGCTGGCCGAGGGGCTGGCGGCGGTGCGCGCCCGGCCCGCGCTGGCCGCGCTGCTGGGCATCGCCGTGACGCAGAGCCTCGCGGGCGGGGTCATCGGCACGCTGTACGACGTCTACCTCATCAGGGAGCTGGGCCTGAGCCCGGCGCTGGTAGGGCTGACGATCGGCGTCGGCGGGGCTGCGGCGCTGGCCGGCGCGTTCCTGGCCGAGCCGGCGGTGCGGCGGCTGGGGCTGCGCCCGACGCTCGCCGCGGCCCTGCTGGTCGGCTGGGCGTCCAGCGCGCTGATCCCGCTGGCGCACGGCGCGTGGGCGCTGTGGTTCGTGGTGGCGGCGCAGCTCTCCGACGTGGCCGGCGCGATCTTCGCGATCAACGCCATCAGCCTGCGCCAGTCGGTCACGCCGGACCGGCTGCTGGGGCGGGTGAACGCCGGCTTCAACGTGCTGACGCTCGGCGCCGGGCTGCTGGGTGCGCTGGCGGGCGGGCTGCTGGGCCAGACGCTGGGGATGCGCGCGGCGCTCGGCGTGAGCGTGGCGCTCGGCGCGGCCGCGGTGCTGTGGCTGCTGCTGATGCGCGCGGAGCGGCCGGAGGGCGCGCCGGAAGAGCAGCGGGCGGTGTAGCGGGCGGGGCCGTCTCGCGCGAGCGAGCAGCGCGGCGGATCGGGCGGGCCGGGCGCAATGGGGCCGGGGCGAGTGTGGAGCCGCCCCAGCCCTGACCTTCGGCCTGTGGCCTACGCGGGCCAGAGCCCGACGCCCTCGCGCTCGACGTGGAAGCCGTGCGCGCGCAGGTGGCTCACCACCGCCTGCCCGTGCTGCTCGTCGCGCACCTCCAGCACCAGCTCGATCCCCACCCGGTCGAGCGGCGCGAGCCAGACGGCGCGGCGGTGGAAGATATCCACCACGTTCGCGCCCGCCTCGGCCACGCGGCTCACCAGCGGCGCCAGGTTCCCCGGCCGGTCGTCCACGGTGGTCTTGACCAGGATGTAGCGCCCCTGGCGCACCGCCACCTGCTCGAGCACCCGCGTGAGCAGATTGGTGTCGATGTTGCCGCCGCACAGCGGGACGCAGACCGTCTCGCCGGGGCGCACCGCCACCTTGCCGGCGAGCAGGGCGGCGAGCCCGGCCGCGCCGGCGCCCTCCACCACCAGCCGGTCGTTCTGCACCGCGTGGGCGATCGCCCGGGCGATCGCGTCGTCGTCCACCGTGACCACATCGTCCACCAGGGCGCTGATGATCGGCAGCGTCAGCTGGCCGGGGCGCTTGACGGCGATGCCGTCGGCGATCGTGCGGGCCGTTTCAGACGTCAGCGGCTCCCCGGCCTTGAGCGAGGGCGGCACCGGGGCGCAGCCCTCGGCCTGGACGCCGACGATGCGCACGTCGGGGAGGAGCGCCTTGAGCGCGATGGCGATGCCGCTGATCAGCCCGCCGCCGCCGATCGGCACGACCACCAGGCGCAGGTCCGGCAGCGCCTCGGCGATCTCGAGGCCGATCGTCCCCTGGCCGGCGATGATGCGCTCGTCGTCGAAGGCGTGGACGTAGGTGAGGCCGCGCTCGTCGCACAGGCGCCGCGCGTGGGCAACGGCGTCGTCGAACGTGGCGCCGTGGAGCACGACCTCAGCGCCGAGCCGGCGAGTGGCGGTGACCTTGGTGAGCGGGGCGCGCTCCGGCATGACGATCACCGCCGGGATGCCGAGCAGCTGGGCGGCGAGGGCCACGCCCTGGGCGTGGTTGCCGGCCGAGGGGGCGATCACGCCGCGCTCGCGCTCGGCGGCGGCGAGCCGGCTGATCTTGTGGAAGGCGCCGCGGATCTTGAACGAGCCCGAGCGCTGGGTGTTCTCGGCCTTGAGGAACACCCGCGCGCCGAGCTCCTGCGAGAGACGCTCGTCCGGCAGGACCGGCGTCTGGACGATCACGTCGCGTATCGTGCGCCGCGCAGCCTGGATGTCGGCAAGTGATACCATCGCTCTCTGCACGCTCCATGTCGCACGCCGGCTGGCTGCACGGCGGCTCACCACACGTCAGGACGCCGGCACGTCGGCGCGTCCGTGATGGTGTCGAAGCGGGAGAGCGCTCCCCACACCCCGAGGCGCCCCGGCGCCCGACGTGCGACGTTCAGGGCTAATCTTCTCCCTCGATCGCCTCGCGCTCGTTGGCGGCCTTGGCTGCGAGCACTTGGAAGCGCCGCGCGAGGTCGCGCTCGCCGTACGCGTTGGCGGCCTCCATGAGAAAGCCCGCGGCGGTCTGCAGGTTGCGCAGCCCCTGGCGGTTGCCGGACAGCCGGTACTCGGCGATCACACGCTCCAGGTATTCCTGGATGTTCTCGACCGTGAGCATGAGGCTCCTCCTTCTGTTTCAGCTGCAGATATTGTAACACCGGTGCGGTGAGCGGCATCCGCAGGCGCGCCCCGCGCATGGGATACAATGCTGGGTCGCTGGCACGGGCCGTGGCATTGGTAGTGCTCTGGACTTATACGGCCGTGCCGCCTGCCTCCCTTCCGGGGAGGTGCGAAGGGCCTGCGGCTCTCGGGAACCCTTTTCCCGCGCCGCAACGCGGCGGAAGAGGTGTCGTGCAGGGAGTGTGCCGGTGTTGTGCGGCAGCGAAACGAGGACGAGGTCAGCGATGATGAGATTCAAGCGGTATGTGGCGTTCGCGATGCTCATTCTCCTCACAGCCGGCTGCGGCGCGCAGTCCGCGGCGGAGACCAGCCAGCCGGCCGAAGTGACCAGCCAGCCGGTCGAAGCGACCAGCCAGCCGGTCGAAGCGACCAGCCAGCCGGTCGAAGCGACCAGCCAGCCGGCCGAAGCAACCAGCCAGCCAGCCGAGGCGACCGAGCAGACCACCTATCTGCCGAGCGTGACGCGCCCGGCGGCCCTGGCCGTGCCGCCCGAGGACGCGGCGAGCGCCCGGCTGAAGGTGCCGGAGGGCTTCGTGGTGCGGCTGTTCGCCAGCGGCCTCAAGAACCCGCGGCTCATGACGGTCGGCCCCGACGGCCAGCTCTACGTCGCCGAGCGCGGCGCGAGCGCGGTGGTGCGCCTGCCGGACGCCGACGGCGACGGCATCGCGGACGGGCGGCAGGTGCTGGCCGAGGGGCTCCAGCGGCCGCACAGCCTCGAGTGGCACGAGGGCGCCCTGTACGTGGCCGAGGACGGGCGCATCAGCCGCCTGATCGACGCGAACGGCGACGGCGACATGGCGGACGAGGGCGAGCGCACGACCGTGACCGAGAACATCCCGCGCGGGGGCAACCACCACTCGCGCACGCTGCACTTCGGGCCGGACGGCAAGCTCTACGTCTCGGCCGGCTCCAGCAGCAACAACGAGGTCGAGGAGGACCGCCGGCGGGCGACGATCATGCGCTTCAACCCGGATGGCACGATCCCCGCCGACAACCCGTTCGCCGATGACCCGGAGGAGACGCGCCGGCCGGTGTGGGCCGAGGGGCTGCGCAACAGCATCGACTTCCTCTGGCTGCCCGATGGGCGGCTGTGGGCCAACCACAACGGCTCGGATGGCCTCGGCGACGACATCCCGCCGGAGGAGATCGTGATCGAAGTCGAGCGCGGCGGCCACTACGGCTGGCCCTTCTGCTACACGCCGGTGCTGGGTGCCGTGCCGCCCGGGACGCGCGAGGTGCGCGACGAGCGCGTGCCGCTCCAGGGGTTGGAGAGCTGCGACCAGGCCACCCCGGCGCTGTTCACCGACCTGGCGCACCAGGCGCCGATCGGCATGGCGCGCTACGACGCCGAGCACTTCCCGCCCGAGTACCGCGGCAACCTGTTCGTCGCCTACCACGGCTCGTGGAACAGCAGCCAGCCCCGCGACTGTAAGGTGCAGATGATCGTCGTGCGCGACGGGCAGCCGGTCGAGAGCGTGCCGTTCCTCACCGGCTTCCGCGACGACGAGCGGCAGAACTGCGCCGAGGCCTGGGGCCGGCCGACCGGCGTGGCGGTGGGCGCGGCGGGCGAGCTGTTCGTCGCCGACGGGCAGAACGGCAATATCTACCGCATCGTGTACGCCCCGGGCGACTGAGCCGGAGGCGGGCGGCGCCCACGCGGCCGGTAGCGAAGTACGGTACAATACCAACGATATCTATCTGCGAAGCGGACACCGGGAGCGCAGCGTGCCTCGTCCCCTGATCATCGGTGTTGCTGGTGGCAGCGGCAGCGGCAAGACCACCGTCTCCAACGCGATCCTGGAGCGCGTCGGCCGCGGGCGGATCGCCTTTCTCGCGCACGACTCGTACTACCACGACCTCTCCCACCTGCCGCTGGAGGAGCGCGCGAAGGTCAACTTCGACCACCCGGACGCCTTCGACAACGCGCTCTACCTGGCGCACCTCGAGGCCCTGGAGGCCGGGCAGCCGGTCGCGGTGCCGACCTACGACTTCGCCAACTACGTGCGGCTGCCGGAGGTGGTGATCGTGCAGCCGCAGCCGGTGGTGCTGCTCGAGGGCATCCTGATCTTCGCCGACGCGGCGCTGCGCTCGCACATGGATATCAAGCTCTTCGTCGACGCCGAGAGCGACCTGCGCATCATCCGGCGCATCCAGCGCGACACCCGGCAGCGCGGGCGCACGGTCGAGTCGGTGATCGAGCAGTACCTGCGCACCGTCCGCCCCATGCATCTGGAGTTCGTCGAGCCCTCCAAGCGCTACGCCGACATCATTATTCCGAACGGCGGCCTCAACCCGATCGCGATCGATATGGTGGTGGCGCGCATCGAGCGTATGCTGGACGACAGGCGACAGGTGCCAGGTGATCTGTGATAGGTGTGACGATCTATCCCCTTCCGCCCCGCCTGCCGACGAATCCCTATCTCGACCTGCTGTACGCGCCGATGGGCGGCTGTGGCCTCCACATCTGGCGGCGGCGCCCGCGCGAGGCCCTGCCCGCGCTGCTGGCCGGGCGCGGCGCGCGGGTGCTGCATCTGCACTTCTTCGATGAGCTCACGCAGCGGCCGGGCCGCCTCGCAACCGCGGCGCGCAGCCTGGCGTTCGTCGCGCTGCTCGCGTCGCTGCGCGCGCGCGGGGTGCGCCTGGTCTGGACGGCGCACAACCTCGTGCCGCACGAGCTGCACCAGCCCCGCTGGGCGTTCCTGACCTACCGCTTCGTCGCCCGCTCTGCGGAAGCGGTGATCGCCCACGGTGAGGCCGCGCTCTCGCTCGTCCGCGAGCGCTACGGGCCGCTCCGCCGCGCCGAGGCCATCCCGCTCGGCAGCTTCGCCGGCGTCTACGGCCCGGCGGCCGATCGGGGCGTGAGCCGGGCCGCGCTCGGCCTGCCCGCGTCCGGGCGCGTGATCCTGAGCCTCGGCGCGCTCCGCCCCTACAAAGGGCTGGAGGATCTGATCGACAGCTTCGCGGCGCTGCCGGCGGAGCGGCGCGGCACGCTGCTGATCGCCGGCGCGCCGAAGGACCGCGCCTACGCCGAGCTGCTCGCCCGGCGCGCGGCGCAGGTGGCCGGGGCGACCGTGGCGCCGCGCCACGTGCCCGACGAGCAGATCCCGGCGTACCTGGCGGCCGCCGATGTGGTCGCAGTGCCCTACCGCCGCCTCCTCACCTCCGCCGCGCTCATGCTGGCGCTCTCCTACGCCCGCCCCGTCATCGCCCCCGACGTGGGGCCGGCCCGCGAGCTGGTGCGCGACGGGCGCGAGGGCTTCCTGTTCGCGCCCGGCAGCCCGGAGGCGCTCTCGGCGGCCCTGCGGCGCGCGCTCGACCACCCGGATCTGGACGCGCTCGGGGCCAGCGCGCTCGACAGGGCCGAGCAGTTCGACTGGCGGGAGATCGCGGCGCGCACCGCCGCGCTGTACCGCGCGGTCGCCGCGGGGGAGCAGCCGTGAGCGAGTCTCCGCTGCGCCGGCTGGTGCGAAACACCGCCGGCTACAGCTTCAGCACGCTGGCCGGGCCGCTGTTCACCCTGCTGCTGACGCCGGTCTACACGCGGCTGCTCACCGCAGCCGACTACGGCACCGTCGACACCCTGACGATGCTGGGCACCGTCCTGTTCCTGATCGGCACGCTCGGGATCGCGCCGGCGCTCACGGCGCTCTACTACGCGCCCGAGCACAGCGCGGAGCAGCCGCGCCTGCTCGCGAGCGCGCTGTGGGCGGCGGTCGGCTGGTCGGGGGCGGTGGCGGCCGCGGCGATCCTGCTCGCCGAGCCGATCGCCAGGCTGGCGCTGGCGCGCGAGGATGTGACCGGCCTGGTGCGCCTGGCGGCCGCCGGGCTGCCGTTCGGCGTCATCTCGGCCGTGCAGACCGCGGCGCTGCGGCTGCGCTTCGCCGTCTGGCGCGGCAACGTGCTGGCGCTCGGCACGCTGCTGGCCTCGGTCGGCGCCAACGTGCTGCTGGTGCTCGTCCTGCGCTGGGGCAGCACGGGGGTGATCGCTGCGCTGACGACGACCAACGTCGTGAGCGCGCTGATCGGCCTGGCCTTGGCGCCGGAGGGCCTGCGCGCGCGCCCGCGGCCGGACCTGATGGCCGCCCTGGTGCGCGGCGGCCTCCCGCTGCTGCCGGCCGGGCTGGCGTCCTGGGCGCTGCTGTACGCGGACCGGCTGTTCCTAGTGCGGGCGGTCTCGCTCGATCAGATCGGCATCTACGCGATCGCGGTGAAGCTCTCGTCGCTGCTCGGCGTGCTGATCGAGCCGTTCAAGTCCGCCTGGTCGCCGATCTCGCTCTCGATCGGCGACCAGCCCGAGGCGCCGGCGCTCTACGCCAGGGTGCTGACCTACTTCTGCGCAGCGGCCTGCGGGCTGGCGCTCGCGGTCAGCCTGTTCGCGCACGAGGTGCTGCTGGTGTTCACCACGCCGGCCTACCTCGGCGCGGCCGACTACGTCTGGCTGCTCGCGCTGTCCCCGGTCGCCAGCGGGGTCGCGACGGTCGTGTCGGTCGGCCTGTACCTGAGCCGGCGGCTCGGCCCGATCGGCTGGGGCGCCGCCGCGGCCGCCGCCGTGAATCTGCTCCTCAACCTGCTGCTGATCCCGCGCTACGGCGTGACCGGTGCGGCGCTCGCCACGGCGCTGGGGTACAGCGCCACGCCGCTCGTGGTCGCGATCTTCGCCCAGCGCACGCGCTGGCTGCCGTTCCGCTGGCGCGACGTCGCGGTCGTCACGGCGGTCTACCTCGGCCTGGTGGGCGCCGGCGGCCTGGTCGGCAGCCGCCTCGACCTCACCTCGCTGGGGCTGCGGGCGGCGCTGCTGCTCGCCTACCTGCCGCTGCTGCGGCTGCTGGGGGTGCTGGACGACGCGGCGCTTCAGGCGGCCTGGCGCGCCGTTCGCCAGCCGCGGCTGCTGCTGCGCCCGCTGCGCGCGCAGCAGGGGGAAGAAGCGCCATGAGCGCCGTCCGGGAGCCGGGCGAGCGCGGCGGGCCGCTCGTCTCGCTGATCCTCGTGACCTACAACAGCGCCCGGCTGCTGCCGGCGTTCTTCGATGCGCTCGCGGGCACCCGCTACGCGCCCTACGAGCTGATCGCGGTCGACAACGCCTCGGCCGACGGCACCGCCGAGGAGCTGGCGCGCCGGCCGGGCGTCCGGCTGCTCGCGAACGCAGCGAACGTCGGCTTCGGACGCGCCTGCAACCAGGGCGCCCGCGCCGCATCCGGCTCGCTGCTGGTGTTCCTCAACCCGGACGTGCTCGTCACCCCGCTGTGGCTCGACGCGCTGACGGAACGGATGGCCCAGCACCCCGACGCCGCGATCATCTCCCCGCAGACCGTGGCGCCGGGAGAGGCCCGCGCCGCGCCCGAGCCGGCGGAGCGGCGCGCCGTGGAGGCCGCCGCCGTACCCGGGTGTGCTATGATGATGCGGCGGTGCGCGTGGGAGCAGCTCGGCGGCTTCGACGAGCAGATCTTCCTGTACTGGGAGGACACCGAGCTCTGCTGGCGCGCCTGGCTGTGCGGCTGGCGCGTGCTCGAGGACCTGGAGGCCACCGTGGTCCACACGCGCGGCGCGAGCGGCGGCGGGGCGCAGTGGGACGCCGAGGCGGTGAAGAACGGGCTGTACGTCCACCTGAAGCTCCTCGGCTGGCGGCCGGTCGCCCGCTTCGCGGCGCGGCAGGCGGCCAAGACCGCGCTGAGGCTGGCGAGCGGGCGGGGCGGCGCGCTGCTCGACGCCTGGCGCTGGAACCTGCGGCACCTCGGCGAGACGCTGGCGCGCCGCCGGGAGCTGCGGCGGCACGCGCGGGGCGACCTGCGCCACCTGGAGCAGCTGATCGCGGCGCACACCGCCCGCCAGCGGCGCGAGCGCAGCGAGCGACAGGCGATGCGGCATCACCACGAGCCATGAGGCGACAGCCGACACCCCCGATCGACGGCTCGGGCGCGCCCGATGCGCCGCCGAGCGACATCCTGCCCTGCCCGAGCTGCGGCTCGCGCCGCCGGAGCAGGCTCTTCGCCGCCCGTGACCGGCTGCACCGCATCGATGGCGCGTTCCACGTCACCCGCTGCTCCTGCGGGCTCCGCGCCACGGACCCCGCGCCGGGCGACATTGGCGCGTACTACCCGCCGACCTACTACGCGTTCGGCCCGGTCGGCCGGCCGCCCTTCTTCGGGCTGGGCCTCCGCGGGCTGCTGCGCACCTGCGTCCTGCGCTACCACTACGGCTACCGCTACGGGCCGCTCGGCGCGAAGCTCCCGGCGAGCGGCCCGCTCGCCGTGCTGCTGAAGCTGCTCGCGCGCCCGCTGCGCCGCCGCGCCGCGCTGGTGTTCGGGCCGGGGCCGCTTCCGCCGGCTGTGGAGGGCGGGCGCGCGCTCGATGTCGGCTGCGGCAGCGGCGTGTGGCTGCTGAAGATGCAGGCTCTCGGCTGGCAGGTCGAGGGCGTGGAGGTGAGCCCGACCGCCTGCGCGGCGGCGCGCGCCGCCGGTCTGACCGTCCACCAGGCGCAGCTCGCCGACGCCCGGCTGCCGGCTGACAGCTTCGACGTGGTGCGGATCTGGCACACGCTGGAGCACGTCCCCGACCCCGCGCTCGTGCTGCGCGAGGCCGCTCGGCTGCTGAAGCCGGGCGGGACCCTCCTCATCGGCGTGCCGAACGCCGGCGGCTGGATGGCGCGGCTGTTCGGCAGCTACTGGTTCGACCTCGACGTGCCGCGGCACCTCTGGCACTTCACCGAGCGCGACCTGCGCCGGCTCGTCGCGGGCGCCGGGCTGCAGGTCGTGCGGGTGGGCTACGGCTTCTACGGCGCCTACTCGCTCCTGTGGTCGCTGCGCTACTGCTGGGAGGAGCGCGCCGGCTACACGGCCGAGGGGCGGTCGGCCTTCGAGCGCGGCCGCCTGTGGGTGCGCGACGCGCGTATCGCGGCGCCGCTGCGGGTGCTGCTGCGCCTCGCGGAGCGAAGCAACCATCTGGAGCTGACCGCCGTGCTGCCGGAGCGCCCATGACCGCCCCCGACCTCGCGGAGATCGCCACGGTCATCGTCACCTGGAACCAGGGCGACCGGCTGCTCGCGTGCCTGTCCGCGCTCGAGGCGGCCGGGGCCGCGCAGGAGCGCATCTGGATCGTCGATAACGGCTCGCAGCCGCCGATCGAGGCGCGGCTGCGGGAGCGCTTCCCCAGGGTGCTGCTCCTGCGGATGGAGCGCAACCTCGGGTTTGCGGCCGGCCACAACGCCGGGGTGAAGGCGGCGCTCGAGGCCGGGGCGCGCACTCTGTTCCTGCTCAACGACGATGCGTTTGTTGAGGCGGACGCGCTCGCGGCGCTCGCCGAGGCGCTGGCGGCCGACCCGACACTGGCGGCCGTGAGCCCGAAGGTGTACTACGACGGCAGCGAGCGGATCATCCAGTCGGTCGGGGTGCGGGTGGACGTGGAGCGCGCCGCGGTGCGCATGATCGGGAGCGGCGAGGTGGACCGGGGCCAGCACGATGCCCCGGCCGACCGCGACGCGCTGTTCGGCTGCGCGATGCTGGTGCGCGCGGCGGCGTGGGAGCAGGTGGGGCCGCTCTGGGAGCCGTTCTTCAACTACGCCGAGGAGATCGACTGGTGCCTGCGTGCGCGCGAGCTCGGCTGGCGGCTGCGCTACATTCCGCAGGCGGCGGTGTGGCACCACACCAGCAGCAGCCTGGGGGCACACTCGCCGCTCAGGCAGTACCTGATCACGCGCAACATGCTCTACCTGCGCCGGCGCCACACGCGCGGCGGCTGGCGGGCGCGGGTCGGCCTGGCCCGCGCGCTGCTCTCGAACGGCCGGGTGATCGCCCGCTTCCTGCGGCTCGGCCAGCCCGCCCTGGCGCGCGCGACGGCGCTGGGGATGCTGGACTACTGGCTCGGGCGCACCGGCGACGCTCGCGCGCCGGACCTGAGCCTGCGGAGCTGATGCGATGCGCCCGTCGCTCACCATCCTGAGCCCGCTCGCGCTGCACCCGGCGCTCTCCGGCGGGGCGGCGCACATCCAGCGCACGGCGCTCCAGCTCGCCCGCTACTACGAGGTCTCGATCTACACCATCACCCCCGAGCCGGCTGGCGCTGCCTGGGGGCCGCTCTCGGAGCGCTGCAGGGAGCTACGCGCCTTCCGCCGCGGGCCGGTGGCCGGCAGCTGGCTCGACCCGCCGGCGGCGCGCATGGAGCGCTCCGCGGAGCTGGAGCGGCACCTGCGCTCGGCCTGGCGGCGCGACCCGCCGGATATCGTGCAGATCGAGTTCACGACCTTGGCCCACTACGCGCCGCTGGCCCGCGCCGCCGGCGCGCTGGCCGTCTGCACGGCGCACAACCTCGCGTTCCTGGCGCAGCTGCGGCGCGCCCGTCGCGAGCGCTCCCCGCTGCTGCGAGCCAGGCGCATGCTCGGGGCCCTCAGCATGTGGCGCTACGAGCTGCGGACGCTGCGCGCCTGCGACCTGGTGATCACTCTGAGCGAAGGCGATGCGAGCGCGCTGCGCCGCTGGGCGCCGGGGCTGCCGGTGGCGTGCGTCCCGCCCGGGATCGAGCTGGACCCAGTGGCGCGCAATCCCGTCGACGGTCTGGTGCTGTTCGTCGGCGGCTACCTGCACCCGCCGAACGTGGAGGGGGCGATCTGGCTGGCGCGCGAGGTGTGGCCGCTGGTGCGCGCCGCGCGGCCAGGGGCGCTGCTCGTCCTCGCAGGCCGGGACCCGCCGCCGCAGGTCCGGGCGCTCGCCGGGCACGACATCGAGGTGCCTGGGACGCTGCCGGATCTGGCGCCGCTCTACGAGCGGGCGAGCGTCGCCGCCGCGGCTGTGTTCTGGGGCGGCGGGGTGCGGATCAAGATCCTCGACGCGCTCGCCGCCGGCATCCCGGTGGTCAGCACCGCGGCCGCCGCCGATGGGCTGCCGCTGGTCCACGGCGAGAGCGCGCTGCTCGCCGAGACGCCTGAGGAGTTCGCGCGCGCGCTCGTGCTGCTGCTGAATGACGGGCGGCTGCGGGCGAGGATCGGCGCCGCCGGGCGGGCGATCGTGGCGCGCAGCCACGCCGCCGAGCGCAGCGGCCGGCTGCTGGCGGGGCTGTACGAGGGCGCGCGCGCCGGGCTCACACGCCGGTGAGGAGTCGCCGCGGATGGCTTCGCCGTGCTGAACCGCGCGGCGCCCGCGGAGGCCAGCTAGCCCCTGTCGAGGATCTCGCGCAGCTGCGGGTAGAGCGGGCTCGCGCGAAGCTGCGCGTCCGTCGCCTCGCCGCGGAACAGCAGGTCCGCCAGCGCCCGCCCCTCGCTCGCCAGGTGCCCCCGGCCCGCCACGGCGTCGCGGAAGGCGGTGTGCTTGAGCAGCAGCGCGGCCTCGTTGCGCGGGAGCAGCTTGCCGGCGAACAGATGGTGGGGCGGGCGCGGCGGCAGGTTGAGCTGGTCGCAGAGGGACAGGAGCTCCTGGTCGCGCTCCGCGCGGTAGAGCGGGTCGGCGGTCGGCTGGCCGCGATACAGGTCGCGGTAGTACCCGGGCGGGTAGCTGCCGACGCGCACGAGCATCTCGTTGATCCTCGCCCGGTGGCGCTCGTCGGGGATGTGCAGGTAGTCCCACACCACGAAGTCCGCGCCCGCGTCCGCCACCGCGCGCAGCGTCGCGTTCAGCAGCAGGTCGGTGTCGTTCACATACGGGGCGACCGGGAGCAGCGCCACGCCCACCGGCACGCCGGCGCGCTTCAGCTCGCTGATGGCGTTGAGGCGCAGCGCCGGCGCCGGGGCCTTGTCCTCCAGCTTCTCCGAGAGGTACGGGTCGATCGTGAGCAGGGTGAAGACCACCACTGCGAGGCTGCGCTCGTTGATCCGCTCCAGCAGCGCCAGGTCCTCGAGCACCGTGTGGCTCTTGGTCAGCACCAGGCACGGCTGGCCGGCGTCGGCCATGAGCCGCAGCACCTGGCGCGTGAGGCGGTAGGTGGCCTCGGCCGGCTGGTACGGGTCGCTGAGCGCCGTGATGCCCACCAGGTCGCCGCGGTCGATGGCCGTGAGCTCCTCGCTCACCCGATCGGGCAGGTCGATGGCGATGCGCACCGTCTCGTTGAACGGCCGGCTGCGGAAGGCCCATCCGTCGCAGTAGGGGCAGCCGAACTCGCAGCCATCGTAGATGGCCATCGTGTACGAGGAGAGGAAGTACTCGTTGATCGACGGGCGGCGCCGGCCGATCGCGGGGGCGCCGAGGCGATCTTCGATGTAGTAAGCCATAGCGTGTGCTTAACCTGGTGCCATTCAACGACACGCGCGGTCGCTCTGCGGGCCGCCCGTGTCAGCGCTCTGCGAGCCCTCCCCGCTATCCCTCCAGAGGGCGTGGGAGCGAGCCCGCCGCGCACGCCGCGTCACTGGCGGGAGCCGCGCAGCAGCTCGACGAGCTCGCCGTGGATCTGGCCGTTCGAGGCGATCAGGTGCTCGCTCCAGGGATTCCAGGGGCCGCCGCGCCAGTCCGTCACGCGGCCGCCGGCCTCGAGCACCAGCAGCGCGCCCGCGGCCGCGTCCCACGGGCTCAGCCGCAGCTCCCAGTGCGCGTCGAGCCTCCCCATCGCCACGTAGGCCAGGTCCAGCGCGGCGGCCCCGGCCCGGCGCACGCCCTGGGTGCGCGCCTGCAGCATGTCGAACTCGCGCAGGTTGTTCTCGCCGCCGGCGCTGTAGGTGTAGGGAAAGCCGGTGGAGACGAGCGACGCCGCCAGCGACGCGGTGCCCGAGACGCGCAGCGGCCGGCCGTTGCAGGTGGCGCCGCGCCCCCGCTCGGCGGCGAACAGCTCGTCGCGCAGCGGATCGTACACCACCCCGAGCGCCAGCTGGTCGCCGCGCAGCAGGCCGATCGAGACCGCGAAGAACGGGAAGCCGTGGGCGTAGTTGTTCGTCCCGTCCAGCGGGTCGATCAGCCAGCGGAACTCCGAGCCGCGCTCGGCGCCGCCGCCCTCCTCCGAGATTATCGTGTGATCCGGGAAGCGCTCGGCGAGGGCCTCGACGATCAGCGCCTCGCTCGCGCGGTCCACATCGGTGACAACTTCAAAGGCGCTCTTGAGCTCCACCGCGTGTGTGGAGCCCAGCCCATCCCGCAGCAGCGCGCCCGCCCGGCGCGCCAGCTCGGCCACGAAATTCAGCATCGATCCCCCACGGCGGGCGCCTCCGCCCGCCCTCCGCTCTTCGCTCAGCCGCCCCTGATTGTACCAGATCCGCGCCTCCGGGCTTCCCGGCCCTCCGACAGCGGTGCGAAGTCAGGCCGCCGCACCGCAGCCGAAGGGGAAGTCTCAGGCGAAGCAACGCCTCGCCACACCCCTTCAGCGGGCGCAGGCCGAGCCGCCGCGTCAGCCCGGCGATATTGACTGAACCGATGAGACGGGGTAAGGTGAAGCCGCGCGGCGCGAGTCAGCCGCGCTGTGGAACTAGGCGGGCCGCACGAACGTCGATCTGATGTGCGCGCCGCCGCGCCGGACCTGTGAGCAGGGGCGGCCGGCGCTGAGCAAGAAGCGAGTGGATCGGTAGCGGCGCGGGAGGATGAGCGGTGCCGCTCCCCGCGCGAGCGACCATCTGCACCTGTATCTGGAGAGCCCGATGAGGCAACCGCTGATCGTAACGATAATTCTGCTTGCCGCGCTGACGGCGTGCGGCCAGCAGCCGGCGGCAACTCCCGCCGGCTCGCCCACCGAGCCGCCAGCGGCGACGACGCCCGCCGCGCCGACGGCCGCGCCCGTGCCAACCGACGCGCCGGAGACGCCGGCCGATGCGTACCCTGTGCCGCCCGCCGGCCAGGCCTACCCGCAGCCCAGCACGCCCACGCCCGACCTCGGCTCCTCCGAGGGCGTCATGGCCGAGCTGCAGCGGCAGGCCCGCGAGCGGCTCGCGCAGCACCTGGGCGTCGACCCCGAGTCGCTGACGCTGCAGCAGAGCGAGTCCCAGGAGTGGCCCGACACCTCGCTCGGCTGCCCGGCGCCGGACGTCACCTACGCGCAGGTCATCATCCCCGGCTACCGGCTGACGTTCAGCGACGGCTCCGAGACCTACCTGGTCCACACGAGCCTCTCGGCGTCGCCCGGCGAGCCGCTCGTCTTCTGCGACGATGGGAGCCCGGTGAACCTCGGGCTGCCCGAGCCGACTCCGGTGATCGACGAGTCCTCGCGGCCCGCGGTGGACCGCGCGAAGGCCGACCTGGCGCAGTTCCTGAACATCAGCCCCGACGAGATCGAGGTGATCCAGGTGCAGCCGGTCGATTGGAACGACACGAGCCTGGGCTGCGCGCAGCCGGACACGACGTACCTGCAGGTGATCACGCCCGGCTATCAGGTGGTGCTGCGGGCGGCGGGGAACACCTACACCTACCACACGGACAGCGGCGCCAACGTGGTGCGCTGCACGACGCCAGGCTAGCTGCTTCACGCCCAGCCTGCTGGCTTCGGGAAACGCAGGCGTCAGCTCCTCCGGCGGGGAGGCTCGGAAGGCACAGCCCTTCCAGCTTCCCCGCCCTAGTCCACGCCGCTCTTAGGCATGCGCGTGCTGAACAGCAGCATCACCAGCGCCAGGGTGGCGCCGGCGCCCAGGCCAACCAGCGCCGCGACGAGCGCCGCGAGCGGCTGGTTGCCCTGGATGAGCGCGTAGCCCACCCGCCCCCCGTCGCCGCCGCGCAGCTGCGCCGCCAGCACGTAGGCGCCGGGCCGCAGGCCGCCGACGTCGAGCTCGATGCGCTGGTAGCTGATCCGGCCGCTGTCGAACGTCAGCTCCGCAGGCTCGGACGCCGGCGCGCCGCTCTGCGCCTCCGCGACTACCACAGACACCGCGCCGTCGCCGTAGGTGTTCTCGACCAGCAGGCGCCGCTCGGGCTGCGTCAGCGAGAAGCGCGCCGTGCTCTCCGGCGCATCCGGCCGCACCCAGACCTCGCCGCTCTGCACCTGTGCGCGCACCTGCTCGTGGAGCGAGACCGCCCCGACCGTCAGCAGCAGCGCGCCCGCCAGGGCGAAGATGAAGACACGTCGGGCGCGGGCGAGCTGTCCCCGCCGCGCGAACCAGTCGTCCGGCGAGGCCATCGCCGGCGCTGTGGCCTCGGGCACGGCCAGGCGCATCCACTTGCGCCAGGCGCGGTACCACCAGGACCAGTAGAGCCAGATCGCGCCCCCGACCGCGAGCGACATCACTGTGCCGACCAGCACCAGGTTCCACACGACCGGGCGCCGGGCGCCGAGCGACGGCAGGCTCTCCGAGTCGCCGCCGCCGCCGAAGAGCGCGCTGTCCGCGTTGATGAGCAGCAGCGCGATGATCGCCGTCGCGCTGAGGATCATGAGCGCAGCGCCGGCGACCTGCCCGTGCCACGGCGCGGGCAGCTGCTGGGCCAGGCGGTCGAGCCAGGAGAGCAGCACGCCGCCGGCGACCAGCGCGACCACGATCCAGCGCCAGCCCCAGAGAAACGACGGCAGCCGGCTCACGTCCTGGAGGACGGCGGCCCAGGCGGTGTCGCGGATCACCGGGATGCTGCTGTTGAAGGCGTACTGCCAGAGCGCGCCGATCCCCAGCATCACCACGAAGAAGAGCATCAGGGCGAGGGCGGCGCTGGCGCCGGCCAGCCCGCCTGCCATCAGGTACGGCCCGCGGCGGGTCGAATCGGTTGACACGGTTTGTCCATCCTCAAGCGGCAGAAGCCATTCCAACAGAACCCCACGTCTGCATGGTACACGAAGTGCGCGGTGGCCCTGCCCCGCGCCGCCGGGGCCCTTCTTCCAGCACTCTGGGGCAAAAAAAGAGGTCTGGAGAGCTTGCGTCCCTCCAGACCTCCCCGCGGGGCAGGTGCCGCAGCACCGCGCCGTGTTCGTCGTGTGTGCTACCCCAGCGCCTCGAGCAGCAGATCGCCCTCCTCCGGCGTGATGCGCCCCTCGGCGACCATGCGCAGGATCGCAGCGCGGCGCTCGTCCGGCGTGGCCTGCCGCTCCTCGGAGGCCTGCTCGGCCGCGGGCTCGTCAGGCGTGTGGCCGGGCTCGGAGTCGGCGCTCTGCGGCTCGGCCTGCTCCGCGCTGCCCATCTTGATCGTCACGCCGGTCGCAGGCTGCGGCGCCTCCGGTGACTGCGGCGGCTGCGGCGGCTGCGGCGGCTGAGGGGCGTGCGCCGGCGGGAGGCCCATCCCCTCGAGCGCCCGCTCGACCGCCTCCAGCGCCCCGACGATCCCCTCGCTCGCCGCGCGGCGCGCCTGCTCCTTCAGCCGCTCGATCCGCTCCGGGTCGAAGGCCCACTCGCGGTCGTTGATGCGCACCCGCACCCGCGGCCCCTTCTCGGCGTGGCGCCGCGCGCGCTCCTCGGCGCGGCGCATACGCTCCTCGGCCTCGCGCATGCGCTCCTCGACGCGCTCGCGGACGCGCTCGGCCCGGCGCTGGGCCTTCTCAGCCCACTCCCTGGCCTTCTCCTCGTCCCAGCTGCTGAAGCGCTGCTCCATGCGCCGGCCGAACTCCTCGCCCCAGCGCTCCATCTCCCGGCCGAACTCCTCGCCCCAGCGCTCCATCTCCCGACCGAACTCCTTTCCGAACAGCTCGCCCCAGCGCTCCATCTCTTTCCCGAAATGCTCCCATTGGCCCCAGCTGGCGCTCGTGCTGCGCGGCTCGCCGGCGCCGCGCAGGTGCAGGTCGCCGCCCACCATCAGCTCGAGCTGGGCCCGGCCCTCGCCGTAGACTGCGTTGAAGCCACCGCCGCCGGCCGCCATCATGCGCCCGCCGCTGACCTCGCCGCCCACGCTGGCGCGGATCGTCAGGTTCGGCTCGGCCGGAAGCTCGATCTCCGCATCCCCGCCCACGCTGACGCGCGTCACCGAGTCGGGCGGAAACGACGCCGACAGCCGCAGGTCGCCGCCGACGTTGCCGAGCTGCAGCGCCACGCCATCGGCGCGCACCTCCAGGTCGCCGGCCACGTTCACCAGGCCCACCGTGCCGCCGATCTCGCTCGCCTCGGCGTCGCCGCCCACGCTGCCGGCGCGCACGTCGCCGGCCACGTTGCGCACCTCGAGATCCCCGCCGATGTGCCCGGCCTGCACGCTCTGCGCGCCGACCACCTCGCAGTCGCCGCCGGCGCTGCCGCCGGAGACGTGCGCGCCCTCGCAGTCGCGCACCTCGACGTCCCCGCCGACGTTGCCGTAGCGGATCGCCTCGCGCACCCGGCGCGCCTCCAGGTCCCCGCCGACATCGCCGACGATCAGCGCCCCGGCCTCCTCCGCCTCCAGGTCGCCACCCACACGGTGCAGCTCAACCGAGCCGCTGCGCCGGATGCTGGCGTCGCCCTCGACCTTCTGCTCGACCAGCAGGTTGTCGGAGTCCTCGACCGTCAGGTCGCCCTGGACGACGCGCAGGCGCACGCCCGCGACGCGCCGCAGCTCCGCGTCGCCGTGGACGTGGTTCTCGACCTCCACCGCGCGCGCGCCCTCGATCTCCAGGTCGCCGTGCACCTGGCCCAGGCGCACATCGCCGTCCAGCGACTGGATGTGCGTGTCGCCGTGGGCCTGGCCGACCGTGACCCCCGCGATCCCGCTGATGGTCAGGTCGCCGTGGGCGTGCTCGGCCACCAGCTCCGCATCGCGCGGCAGGCGCAGCTGCGCCTCACCGCTGATCTGCAGGACCAGCGCCTCGCCGGACTGGCTCGCGTGCAGCTGGTCCTCCTCGGTCTCGACGGCGACCTGGCGCTCGTCCCAGCCGACGATCTCCAGGTCGCCCCCGCGGGAGTGCTCCACAATCACCCGCGGCCGCTCGCCTGCGGGAAACGTATGCATAGCCATCGTGTGTCTCCTTGTGTGCCGAACGCAAGCGCCCGTATCCGGTGGGCGAGTGCAGTTCGTCGGGCCACTGGCGGGCGTCACCGGGCGAGCGGGCTCGCCACGGCGAGACGCTGCCCGCCGCTACGATTCGACGAAGATCTCGATGCGCTCGTTCTCCTCGAGGTCGTGAAACTCGAACACTCTGCCGGTCTTGCCGCTCTCGATCGCGCGCAGGATCTGCTCGGCGGGCGTGTCGGCGATGCGCGGCAGCAGCTGAGCGCCGAGCTTGATGCCCATCCCGACCAGGCTGGCTGGGATGGTCACGTTGACCTTGTTCCGGTGCGTGTTGAGGTCGGTGACCAGCACGCGCAGCGAGCGCGGGGTCGGGTGGGCGCGCTCACGCGCCGCCTCACCGCCCATGGCCTCGAGCAGCCGCGCGCCCTCCTCGGCGCTCACCTGGCCGCTCTCGACCAGCCGCAGAATGCGCATACGCTCATCAGCTGTGGACATCGTGTGCTCCTATCTGGGCAGCAGGGTAGAGATGCTGAGCTCTGCTTGCCATCTCGGCGGCCATCGCGCGCATGCGTCCTGCCTGTCGCACGACATCCGCCTCGCTAGCCGCGGAGCAGGCGCATGGCCTCTTCGACGCTGATCTCCTTAGCGGCGAGCCGGTCCAGAATCGCGCGTCGGTCGGGCCGGCCGTCCTCGGGCGGCACGCCGTACCCCAGCGTTGCGATGACGTCGTCCAGGCGGCTGCGGGCAGTGTTGTAGGCGACCTTCAGGTCGCTGGCGACGCCGTTGATGTTGCCGCGGTTCTTGACCAGCAGCTCAACGAATTCGAGCTGCTCGCGCGACAGGCGCCCGAGGCGCCCGAGCGTGAAGCGCCCCTCGAGCGCGGTGTGGCACTCGCCGCACTCCATACGTGTGACGTGCAGCGGCCCGCCGCAGACCGGGCACGTAGTTAGAAGTGGGTGCATCGTGACTCTCCTCTCCATTCGGACACAGTTTCAGGCCGGTCGCTGAGGCGATGGTGCGTCGGCGGAGCGCGCCTCAGTTCGACATCATCGTGCGGGAGGTAGGCAGCCTGGCGAGAATGACGTTGTCTCTGTTCCGGCCGTAGCGCAGCAGGGCGGCGCCGAGGCGCATCAGGCCCAAGCCGATCAGGCCGGCCAGGCGGCGGTTGAGCGGTCGCCGGCGGCGCTGCTCCAACGCGCGGGCGGTAGCCGAGCGGGCGAGCAGCTCCTCGTGGCGCATATGCGCCAACGTTCCTTCACGATCCAGGAAGAACATCGCTCACCTCCTCGCCGCAGCTCAGTTCAGAGGCGCCGAGCGCGGGCTCGGCCGCCTCAGCTCGACGATCATCGCGCCATCGGTGCGCCCGTAGCGCAGCAGGTTCGCGCCCGTGGCCACCAGCGCCCGGCCGACCACCTGCGCAGCGCGCTGCGCCAGCGAAGCGCCCTTCGGCTCCGCCTCCCTCCCCAGCCGCCACTCGTCCGCCTCAGCGATCAGGGTCTGCAGGCGCTCTCGCGTCTCCCAGCCGTCCCGGTCCGGATATTGTAGCATCGTATTATCTCCTGGCTCGCACGAATTGCCATCAGCATTGCTATTTCATTGTCGTCGCGAGGGGGATATTATCATGGTCGATGCACGATGTCAAGAGTATCTTGGTAGTTATTGCCAATGACTTGGTAAAATACGTCAAAAGACTGAAGCCCGGCTCTCTGAACCGGGCTGCTCCTTGCCGGAGCGGCCGAGCGGACGGGCTGCGCCACGAACTGGCGTGCCCGTCGCCCTCGCGCTTGCCGGGAGGCGCGGAGGGTTTCAGGCTCTCTAAGGCTTTTTTCTGTGGGGAGGTGTGGAGGACTGCAGCCCGCCGCAGACTTTTTGCTCTGGGTGACGCAATCGCTGCAGAGCGACAAAAAGCATTGAGGGGAGGCATTGCCTCCCCTCAATCTTTCCGCTAGGGCGTGGGGCTTCGCCCCACCGCGTGCGTCGTGTTACTTGACCGGGCCGTCGAAGACCTGCTCGCCGCCGACGCGCACCTTGCGCAGCTGCTCGATGGCGCGGTGGCGGACGTTCTCCGGCAGCGGCGCGTAGCCGAGCCGCACGGTGGCGCCCTGCCCCTCGGTGAGGCTCCAGTAGAGGAAGTCGGTCAGCGCCTGCGCCTTCTCAACATCCGTGTAGGTCTGCTGGCGGATCAGGATGTAGGTGAACCCGGCGAGCGGGTACGCATTCTCGGCCTTGGCGTTGGCGATCGGCGTGCGCAGGTCGGCGGGCATCTCCGTCGACTCCGCGGCCGCCATCAGGCTCTCGGTCGTCGGCACGACGTAGTTGCCGGCAGCGTTCTTGATCGGCGGCAGCGGGAGCTTGTTCTCCAGCGCGAAGACCAGGTCGATGTAGCTGATCGCGCCCGGCGTCCACATGAGCTTGTTCATGACGCGCGAGTTGCTCGAGTAGCCCAGGCCGGTCGGCCACGGAACCCAGGTGCCGCTCCCGATCCGCGACTGCCACTCAGGGCTGACCGAGGACAGGTACTCAGACATCGTCAGCGAGTTGCGGGCGTTGTCGGAGCGATACAGCACCTTGATCGGGATCGAGGGCAGCGGCACACCGGGGTTGTCCGCAGCGATCGCCGGATCGTTCCAGCGCTTGATCTGCCCGAGGAAGATCCCCGCCAGCGTCGTGGGCGAGAAGCGCAGCGTTGTGTTCTCCGGCAGGTACGGCACGTTGTAGACCGGCACGACGCCGCCGATCACCATCGGGATGTGAAGCGTGTCGGGCGCCTCGTGGATGATGCGCTCGGTCGGCAGCGCGATGTCCAGGCCGCTGAAGTCGGCCTTATACTCGAGGAACTCAGCCACCGCCGCCGCCGTGCCGACGGAGTCATACTTGATCTCGGCGCTTGGGTTGACGTCTTTGTAGGCCCTGATCCACGCGTTGTAGAGCGGGGTTGGGGAGTTCACGCCAGCTCCCCTGACGCTGGCCGTCACAGGGCGCGGCGTCCAGGTCTGGTCCTGCGCCCGCGCTGGTATCGCCACCAGCGGCAGCAGGAGCCCGACGACAAGCGCGGCCAGGATTGTACGGATGGTGTAGGCGCGCATTGGTGTGATGTCCTCCTTTAGTGTCTTCGGCACAGCAACTCGGCTGCGGACAGCGCTGCTCTATCTTCCCACCGCTTAACGCTGCATCAGCGGGAGGTAGGACTGGTTGGTGACCACGGCCCAGCGTACTCGCGCCGGGGTCGGATCGACGTTGGTATCAGTGTCAACGGCCCGCACCCGGAACAGGTGGACGCCCAGCGACAGGCCCGTGTAGGTGACGGGGCTGGTGCACGGCGCGAACTCCTCATCGTCCAGGCTGCACTCGAAGGTGAGCGACCCAACCGGCGTCGCATCGTCGCTCCCCGTGAACTCGAACGTCGCCTCGGTGCTGTCGGTGAGCGGGGTCGGCCGGCCGGTGATCACAGTCTCCGGATTGGGCGAGGGCGGGGTGGGCGCGAGCGCGACGCCGCGGAAGGCGGTGTTGGGCGCAGCGGTCGCGATGACCGTCGGCTCGCCGGTGAAGATGCCGCCGTGCCCGCTGTTGTCGGTGATCATCACCAGCTCGCCGCCGCCGCCGGCGCCCGAGCCGCCCTTGCGCGTCGCGTAGAGCGTGACGCTCGTGTCGTTCACAACGCCGGTCAGCCCGCGGTACGAATCCGCTGGTAAGCCGACCGTCCCCAGCGCGATCCAGGTGCCGTTGATGAGCGAGAACTTGGTCAGGGCGCCGGGGCTGTCATTGGCGACGTACAGGGTGTCGATGCCCGGGACAAAGTCGCTGACATCGGCGAGGAAGAAGCCGAACGTGTTCGGCGAGTTGGCGTCGGTGAGGCCCGGCAGGCGGAAGATCGGCTGATCAGGGGTGGTTGGCAGGCCGATGCCAACTGCGTTCACGCCCTTGAACGTGTTGGTCCCGCGATCCGAGCTGACGTAGAGCTGCCCGTCGAAGATAGCCACCTGCCGAGTATTCGTCAGATCGGGGTTGAGCTGGGTCGAAGTGGTCGCCCCGATAGTCGTTGCGCGCACACCTCCCGCGGCGCCTGCGACCCACAGCCGGTTGCCATCGTCGCTAGTTGCACTGCGGGGGTTGTTCCCATCGGCGAAGTCTGTCAGCGCGGTCGTGGTATCGATGTTACCGTCGAAATCAACGCGCGCGACGACGCGAGGGAGGGCGGCGGAAGAGGTTCTCGACAACGAGGAGCCCGCGCGGGACGAATAGCCGGTGAGGAGCAGGTAGCGACCATCGGCGGAGCGGGAGAGCAGCCCTTCCGAGGTGGCAGTCCCACTGGCGAAGAATGCCCGATGCGGCCCGTTGGCCGTCGTCGGCAGCGGAATGCTTTGGACGAGCTGGCCAGTTGCAGGATTGTACTCATCGAGGAAGACCGGATTACCGGTGTTGACTAGCGGCCCGCTCCCATCCCCAACACGATAGACGACGATGTTGCCGGGCGTGAAGGGTGCCGCGAACGCTGGCCGCGCGGGCAACACGAAGCCAGCGCCCAGCACAAGAAGGAGTGCTGCGATAAGTAAGCGAAGCATGGGCATCTTGTGGGGCGCGTTCCGCAGTGACATGTTGTGGTCCTTTCCCCTCCTGATCAGGGGTCTTGCCAATTCCTACCTATGGACAACACGGGGACTGTCATTCATTTTCATCATGACACAGGCTAATTACAAAACCGCTAACAAGTGCTCCCCCGCAGATGAAAGTTGTTTCAGACCCTCTGCATCCCTCTGTTTTGCGCCGCGGTTGCCTACCACTGAGCACCACACGTGCCCATGAGCAGGCCGAATATATGTATTTCTCGTAATATTTGCCGGCAGCTACACACGCTGACCGGCCGCACATAGGCCATGGCCGCGACGCTGTGCTGTGGTTCGCCGCGAGCAACGGTGCCGCCGCTCGCCTCGGTGGGTCCGATGCTTCGCGGTGCGTCGGCTAGCCGCTGAGACTGTGGCTCTGGTGCAGCGCTCGAATGATCCTAATGATATGGCAGTATGCCGCTGGGCGCAATAAATGGATCACAGTATCTGTGGGGATTCGCTTGCTGATCCGATCGCCGCGCCCATGCGCGCCAGTATTGATACGCAGCGTCTATGGAGCCGCTGGGGCGCGGCCGATCGTCGAGCCGGCGGCATCGGGGCGGTCCCGCGTATAGCGCAGCGGGACCGCGATGATCGTGTACCTGCCAGCACCAGATCTGTGGGGAGTCGATGGCCGGGGCTACCATCGCTGTCGCCAACGATGATGCCACCTCCATCGAGATGGCCAGCGAGCTGCCGAGCGAGGAGGGGTATCTACCGAATCGCGCATGGGCGGCCACACGTCGCGCTGCCCGGCATTCGGAGTGCCCGGACAGCGGCATGAACGTGCTGGCGCCGCTGCAGAAGCTCAGGCGCGCTTGCCTCGCCCGGGGAAGCGGATGATCCGCTGGGCGGGCTGATCGTAGAAGGCTGCGAACGCCGGGCTGTAGCCGCACTCTGAGCAGACGGGGACGCCGCCCTGCGCCGCGAGGTGGATGGTCGAGCGGCGGCACTCATCGCACCGCTGCACGGTGCCGCGCAGGCCGTTCCAGCCGCTGTTCTTGAAAAGGTGCTTCATTGCCCTGCTCCTGTGCTATCGCGGACACAGCGATAGCATCTCAGAGCAGCGGCCAACCGAGAAGCCGCCCGGATGACAGGCGGCTTGCCGATTCATGACAGCCGGATGACATTGCTTCAGAAGCGCGGTGCGGGCGCGGCCGGCCCCAACGTGCGCGTTGTAGCGGCTAGATCTGGTAGCGGAGCAGCCCGCCCACGCCGCCGAGCTCGCGCAGCGTCTCGTGGCCCACGACGACCTCAACGGACGCGCTGGTGGTCGCCGCGAGCCGGACGAGCTCGTTGCGCTGCTCCTCGGAGAGCCCGGAGTCTGCGGCGAGCACCAACGTGTCCACTTGGCCGTTCTCGAGGGCGCGCCGGGTGCGCTTCATCCCCGACACGGCCAGCCCGCCGCTGCGCACGCCCTCGATCACGCGGTCGGCGATGCCGTGGTCCTGCTCGGCCTCGAGCTGGGCCAGGATGGGCGCCACCTCGCTCTGCACCTCGTCTCCGGGAGCGCGGATGTGGATGTGCAGCGTCTCATCGTGGAGCAGCTCCGCCATCTGCTGCGAGAGAGCGTCCTTGAGGAGCGGCACGGCCACATCGTTGCCGGCCAGGATCAGGCGCGTCGCGCCCTCGTGTCGCACGAGATTCTCGATCGCCTCGGCGGCGGATCGCGCGAACTCCTCGCGGTTGTTTTGGATGTGGCGCTGGAAGCGGGCCTGCGACCAGCCGCCGGCCTTGTGCTTGTGAAATTCGGCGTTGTCTTTGCGGTCCGGGCCGCCGACCTCGTTCATGAACCCGGAGCGGACCACGAACAGCCGCGCGGTGTTGCTGTCGACCACCGCGACCACCGCGGTCTCGAGGTCGTCCACAAGCCGCGCGAGCTGGTAGAGCTCGGGCCGCGGGCCGTAGGCGATCTGGGTTTCGAACGGCGCGCCCGATACGATCGTCTCGAACAGATTGCGCGGGCCGCAGGCGAACACCGCGAGCCCCTGCGCCTCGGTCGGGAAGTCGCTGGCGAGGTAGGCCTCGAGGCGCGCCACGTCGGCCTGCAGTGTGTCGATGTCCTCGCGCCGCTTCAGAGTGCGCTCGATGTCGCGCAGCCGGTCGCGCATCACGATTAGCGCGTCGCGCTGGCCCGGGCTTTCGCCGGACTGCTGCGGGCGCATGTCCAGGTAGGCGGTCAACACCCCTGCGCCGCCGCTCTCGAACTCGGCCAGGCGGCGTAGTAGCTCCTCGTTCATCTTCGTTCTCCCTCTTGGGCAAGGATTCGGCGGGGTGTTGCGCGCCTACGGTGGCGCGACATCGCCCACGGCCGCGAGCAGGCTCCGCAGCGGTTGAGCTAGGGCTCCTCGGCGTGCTCCTCGCCGTCCTGCTCCTCCTTTTTCTCGCGCTCGCGCTGGGCAGCCTCGCCGGCGTAGTCGCCCAGCGCGCCGATGCTTCCGCCCGCCGCCGCTCCGGCGATCCCGCCGATCAGGGCGCCGACGGGGCCGCCCATGGCGCCGATCGCGGCGCCAGTGGCAGCGCCGGCGAGCGTGCCGCCGCCTGTGCCGAGCTTGCTGCTCTCGGACCAGTACTCGCCGAAGGCGTCGTATGGCTCGGCGGAGGCCTCCGGCGGCGTCCAGCCCTCTTTCTGCCAGCTCTGCATGCGGGTCGGGATGTCGACCGCGCCGACATCGCGCAGGATGGCCTGGGACTCAGCCGCACGCTCATCGGCGATCTCGGCGCTCACCAGCGTCCCGCCGCGCCGCACGCCCTCGGCGTAGATCCGTGCGTCGGAGGCGGGGTCCACGACGCCCGGAGTCGCGCCGGTGGCGCCGCCGAGCACCGCGCCGGCCGCGGCCGTCAGGGGCGCGCCGAACACCAGCGCGGGCCCGAGCGCCGGCAGCGCCACCAAGCCAATGCCGGCGAGGAGGCCCAAGACGCCGCCCGTCGCTGCGCCTTCGGCGACTCGCATCTCCTGATCCTGGTCGGCGGCGCCGACCGCCGCGCGCCGCTCGTCGTGGGCGACGATCGTCAGCGCATCGGGTGGGACGCCGGCGTCGAGCAGACGCTGCGCCGCATCCTCCGCCTGCGCGCGGGTGTCGAAGAGGCCGAATATTCGGGTCATCGGTGTGCCTCCTGCTGCGAGCTTCCCGGCCGAACCCGGCCGCGCGAGGCTGCGGCAGCCGTGGATCGTCAAGTGGGGCTGGAGTGTGCAAGATATGTGCCGGTCGCGGCAGAGAGGTGCGGGCGGGCCGGCGGCTCTTCGCACCTGCCCGTAACAGGACTTACGCGGTGGACCGTCCTGCACCCAAGCGTGTTCCGCAGGCGCTTGTGCAGGCGCTCCGCCCTGCATCACCCGCGCCAGGGCCTGCGGCCTTGGACCCGCAAGGGAGCGCGTACGCCGCTCGTTTGCCCGTTGTCATACCCACGTGCACCGATGCTCGTGTCCCAAGCACAGACTGATGTACTTCAATGCCCAGTGTGGCTGAGACGAGCGGCTGGTGCGCTGAGGCATGACAACGGGCGGGCGACGGGAGGTGGCGCCGCTTGCGGGGATGGTTCGGAAGGGGCTGCACTGCCCCTTCCGGTGCGGGAGAGCGCGAGAGGGGTCGGTACCACTCTCGCCCTCGAGCACGCTCTGACCGCACCGCGTAAGTCCTGCCCGTAAGGGGCGCGGCGATGAGCAGCAGCCGCTTGACGAGCGGCAATGGGCGGGCGTATACTTGGCGCGGCGGCGCTCCCGCCTGACCCTCTGACCGGGCACCCACGCCGCCCGGCGAACGCGGGGGTAAAGGGGATCGATGTCCTCGAGCGTTTCGGTGCGTTGTTGATCGGCCGCCTTCCCGGCTGCCGCGGCGCGTGGGGCCCGGCTGCCCGGCAGTGAGGCGATCGACAATGACCACCCACAAGCATCTCAAGCAGCGCATCCGCGCGCGAATGGCCAAGACCGGCGAGCGCTACGCCGCCGCCCGCCGCCACGTCATCCGCACCCTGGCCCTTCCCCAGAGCGACCCCGCCGCGCACAGCCACCTGCCGGGCAATGTTCCGGCGACAACCGGGCTGCGAGTTCTGCTGGCGCACGCTGGCGTCCGCGCGCCGCACACCGGCGAGCCCTACTCTGAGGCCATGCTGTTCGGCATCGCCGGCGGCATCGGCGTGGGCGTCTTCTCGTTCTTCTATGAGCGCGAGGACTTCGCGAGCTTCTATGTGGCCGGCCGCCACCGCTGGTACGACGACCTGGCCTACCTGAGCGGAGCGCTGGCCCGCCTGGGGGCCGAGCCGCTGGTGCGCGAGACGTCGGGGGCGAAGGCCGCGGCACAGCAGCTGCACGACGCTCTGGCGGGCGGCCCGTGTATCGCGTGGGTCGATATGGCCGGGCTGCCGCACCGGGGCGTGCCGCCGCAGTGGAGCGGCAGCGGCTACCACCTCGTCACCGTGTACCGGGCTGACGCGGCGGCTGGCACGGCGCTGATCGGCGACCTGACCGACCAGCCGGTCGAGATCGGCCTGGAGGAGCTGGCGCGCGCCCGCGGGCGGATCGCCAGGGACCGCCACCGGCTCCTTTCGATCGCTGCGCCGCCGGCGGCGGGCGACCTGCGGGCGATGGTGCGGGCAGGGCTGGAGGCGTGCCACGACGACCTGCTTCACCCTGCGCTGCGCGGGGCGCCCGGCAACGCGCGGCTCGACGCCCTGCGCACCTGGGCAGAGCGGCTGGATGGGCGGGGCAAGGAGCGCTGGGAGCGCGTCTTCCGGCCAGGGCCGAACCTCCTGCGCGCGCTGTGCTCGGTGTACGACTTCATCGAGCACTATGGCACCGGCGGCGGCCTCTGCCGCCCGCTGTTCGCCGACTTTCTCGCCGAGGCGGCGGAGGCGCTCGGGCACCCGCCGCTGGCGGCGCTGGCCGAGCGCTACGCGGAGCTCGGGCGCATGTGGAGCGGGCTGGCGGAGGCCGCGCTCCCGGATGATGTCCCGATGCTGCGCGAGGCGAAGGAGCTCTACGCCCGCAAGGCCGAGCTGCTGCACGCCGGCGCCGGGGCGGAGGCTGTGGCGGGCGTGTGGCGGCGCCTCGGCGAGCTCGAGGCGCAGGCGCGCGAGGCGTTCCCGCTGTCCGACGCGGCCTACGCCGAGCTGCGAGCGCAGCTGCGGGCGCACGTCGCGGCGCTCCACGAGGCGGAGGTCGCCGCCCACGGCGCCATCCCGCAGGCGCTTCCCTAAGTGGAACCGATCTTCCGTTTTCCGAGCAGTGGTGCTATACTAGGGCGCGCTGCACACTGGAGCCGGAGGGGCGGGGCCTCTCCGTGCCGCGCCAGAGGGCGCTTCGGGGGCAGCGGCCCCTGAAACACCGTTGTTTGGGATGTGGATTGGTGGGGTGCTATGGCTGCTTCGGATCGCCGCCGCGAGCGACGTGACGCGCAGCGGAACATGGAGCGGGTATTGCACGCGGCGCGCGAGCTGTTCGCCGAGCGTGGCGCCGACGTCACGATGGAGGAGGTGGCGCGGCGGGCCGGCGTGGGCGTCGGGACGATCTACCGCTGCTTTCCGAGCAAAGAGCAGCTGTACGCGGCGGTGAGCCACGCCGCCTGCGCCGACACCCGGCACTCGCTGCAGGCGGCGACCGAGGCGGCGCACGATCCGCTGGGGAAGCTGCGGGCGCTGGTGGTGGTGCAGTACCGCAGCAGCCAGCGCATGGCGGCGCCGGTGGACGGGGCTTCTGCCGAGCAGCCGGGCTGGTCGCCGCCGGTCGAGTCGCTGGAGCTGTACCAGGCGCTGCACGCCATCGTGTCCGAGGTGATCGCGGAGGGGCAGCGGTGCGGGCAGCTGCGCGCCGGCGACCCGTCGGTGCTGGCGGCAATCTGCCTCGAGCTGCTCAGCCCGCGCGCCTTCCAGAACATTGCGCGGGTTGCCGGCGGCGGACCGGACGACGTGGCCGAGCGGATCGTCGAGTTCGTGCTGCACGGGCTGGCGGCGTAGGCCGCCGAGCGCGCTAGCTCACGACTGTGTACTGGACGGGCGTTCCGATGAACTCCCCGTACTGCTCGACGGCGGCGGCGATGGCGGCCTCCTGCGCGGGGGTGAGCGGGGCGAACGGCGCGACCGTGATGACTGTCGTTCCGCGGGCGAAGGTTCGCCGCCAGCTCCCGACGAAGCGGTCGCCGACTATGACGAGCGAGTCGAAGATGACGTTCTGAGGGATGACCTGCCCGGCGGCGCGCGACCCGCCGTGCGGCGAGAACGCGATCACCAGCTCGTCGTACGGCGGCAGCAGGAAGGCGGACTCTGTTTCGGGGGCGGGCGGCATCGAGGCCGGGAAATAGTAGGTCTGGCCGTCGATCGTCGTGTGGTCCAGCTCCGAGGCCACCAGCGCGAGGCCGGCTCTGGCATCGGCCATTGTGAGCCCCGACCACCAGGCGAAGTCGTGGACTGTGGCCGGGCCGTGGCCCGTGTAGTAGCGCCGGGTGAGCTCGGCCAGAGCCTCCTCGCGCGGCAGGCGCCGGGCGTGGGGCGCGCGCTCTTCGAGCAGGGCGTAGGTGATCTGCTTGCCGCGCCGGGGCCCGCTGCACACCACAGCATCCAGCTCGGCGCGCTGGACGATATGCGCAAGCCGCACCCCCCGGGCGACGATCCCGGCCCGCTCGAGCGCGGCTCCGAGCTCGGCGCGGGTGCACGTCCGCCCGCCCCGCAGCGCTTCGGCGATCACGGCGTTGCTGCGCTCGAACAGGGCCTCGTCAAGCTCGAGCTGGCGGTACATAGAGGCATTGGCGGCGTTGACGCGCGGCGCGGTGAGCTCGAGGAGCCAGCGGATATCGGCGGGCGTGACGTAGTGCCAGGTCGGGCGCATGACGTGCGTGCGCAGGATCGTCCCGTCGGCCAGCGCCCGCTCGATCTGGTCGTCGGTGGCGTGCCGCATGCGTATGCCGAGCGCCCACTTGGCGTCCTCGTACTCCTGCGCCTGCACCGCGCCCAGCCAGGCGACGACCTCCTGCGGCGAGTGAAACGGGCGCTGCGTCAGCCCTTGCTGCGCGAGGCGCTGAAGGACGAGCGAAGATTTGTGCATCAAAGTGCTCCATTCGGCAAGTAGGGCGGTGCGGGTGCATTACATCCAACGTTCCACTTGACTCTAGCAGACAATGAGGACACCATCGGCCCGCATTCTGCGGCGAATCGCCGCGCGGGAGCAGGCGGGGCGGCGGCGTGGGCCGCGTTACTGGAAGGGAAGTGAGCTATGCGCGAGACGCCTGTGCGGGCAGCGACCGGGGCACGGCAGCGGCGGGTGATGCTGCTGACGACGGCGCACAGCTACCGGGCCGAGGCGTTTGCCGCGGCCGCGCGCCGCCTGGGGGTGGAGCTCGTGGCCGCGGTGGACATGCCGCCCGAGCTGGCCGAGCTGTGGCACTACCCGCTCGGCGCGCGCTTCGACGACCTGGAGGCAGCGCGGCGGGCGATCACCGCCTACGCAGCGGAGCACCCGCTGGATGCGGTGCTGGCGGTGGACGACAGCGGGAGCCTGCTGGCGGCCGACGCGAGCGCGGCGCTCGGCCTGCCGCACAACGCGCTGCGGGCGGCGGAGGCGGCGCGCGACAAGCACCTGATGCGCACGCTCATGGCCGAGGCGGGCGTGCCGGTGCCGCGCTTCCGGCTATGCTCCACCGCCGACGACCTGGCGGCGCTGGCGCGGGAGGTGGAGTACCCGTGCGTCGTCAAGCCGACGCGGCTCAACGGCAGCCGGGGCGTGATGCGGGCCGATGACCCGCCCTCGTTCGTGGCGGCGGCGCAGCGGCTCTCCCGGCTGCTGCACGAGATCTACCCTGGGGAGGAGCCGAAGCCGTTCCTGGTGGAGGAGTTCATCCCCGGCTTCGAGGTGGCGCTCGAGGGCCTGCTCGACGATGGGGAGCTGCAGGTGCTGGCGCTGTTCGACAAGCCGGACCCGCTCGACGGCCCGTTCTTCGAGGAGACGATCTACGTGACCCCGTCGCGGCTTCTGGCCGAGACACAGGCGGCGATCGCGCAGTGCGCGCAGGACGCGGCGCGGGCGATCGGGCTGGTGATGGGGCCGGTCCACGCCGAGCTGCGCGTCAACGAGCGCGGGCCGTGGCTGGTGGAGGTGGCGGGGCGCTCGATCGGCGGGCTGTGCTCGCGCACGCTGCAGTTCGGCACCGACGCCACGCTAGAGGAGCTGATCCTGCGCCAGGCGTGCGGTCTCCCGGTCGAGTCGACCAGCCTGGCGGGCCAGGCCAGGGGCGTGATGATGATCCCGATCCCGAGCGAAGGCCTGCTGCGGCGGGTGAGCGGCGAGGAGGAGGCGCGCGCCGTGCCGGGGATCGAGGACGTCCAGATCACGGCGCGGGTGGGCTACCCGATCGTGCCGCTGCCGGAGGGCGACAGCTACCTGGGGTTCATCTTCGCCCGCGGCGCGACGCCCGAGGAGGTCGAGGCGGCCCTGCGCGAGGCCCACACGCGGCTGAGGTTCACGATCGAGCCGGTGATCGCGCTGCACGTGGGGACGTAGGGGCGCTGAGCGCGCGACGTGTCACGGGCCGCGCTCGCTCACTTCTTCCGCCGCGGCCCGCCCTTGCCGCCCTGCCCCTCTGGCGACCAGCCCTCGGGCATCCGCGCGCCCTCGCCGAAGAAGAACTCCTCGGCCTGGGCCATGAGGAGCCGCTGGGCCTGCGGGTCGATCATGCTCAGCCCGTAGTGGTTGATGATCAGCACGGCCTGCTGCATCCACATGTCCCACGCCTGGCGCGAGATGTGCTCGTAGATGCGCTGCCCGAGCTCGCCGGGGTAGGGCGGCCGGTCGAGGCCGGGGAGCTCGCGGCCGAGCTTCGCGCAGTGGACCATCCTCGCCATCTGGGTGCCTCTCTCGCTGGCGCTTCTGCTGCGTGACATTATACCTGCTCGAGGGCTCATGCGCGCGATCTTCTTCGGGATGCCCGGCGCTTTCTCGCTCGCGGCGCTCGACGCGCTGCTGGCGGCGGGACGGCAGGTCGACGCGGTGGTCGTTCCGGCCCGCCGCGACGCGCCGTTCGCGCTGCGGCGTGCGGACGCTCCTGCGCCGGCCGGCACGATCCCGCTGGCGGGACCCGGCCGCGCGGCGGACATCGTGGCGCGGGCGTGGGAGCGCGGGCTGCCGGTGCTGGAGCTGGCGCGCGAGCGGGCCGCGGAGGCGCGCGAGGGGCTGGCTGCGCTGCGCCCGGACGTGGTGTGCGTCGCCTGCTGGCCGCGGCGCATCCCGGCGGAGCTGCTCGCGCTGCCGCCCCTGGGCTTCCTGAACGTCCACCCCTCGCTGCTGCCGGCGTTCCGCGGCCCTGAGCCGCTGTTCTGGATCTTCCGCAGCGGCGCGCCGGCCGGCGTCACCGTCCACTTTATGGACGAGGGGCTCGACAGCGGCCCGATCGCCGCCCAGGAGCCGGTCGAGCTGCCGGACGGCATCTCGGGGCCGGAGGCGGAGGCGCGCTGCGCCGGGGTGGGCGGGCGGCTGCTGGCCGAGGCGCTGCGGCGGCTGGAGGCGGGCGCGCTGGAGCGGCGGCCGCAGCCACCGGGCGGGTCGGCGTACGGGCCGCCGGGGCCGGACGACTTCACGCTCGACACCGGCTGGCCGGCGCGGCGGGCGTTCAACTTCATGCGCGGCACGGCGGAGTGGGGCGAGCCGTACCCGGTGGTGGCGGGAGGCGAGCGGCTGCTGCTGATCGAGGCGCTGGCGTTCGACCCGGCGGCGGAGCTCGGCGCGCCGGCGGTGCGCAGCGGGGAGATCGCCCGCGTGCAGTTCGCGCCAGGGGTGCTGACGGCGCTGGCCGCGAAGGCACCGGCGGGCTGAGGGGGAGTGCTATAATAGCACCCGGCGCAGTGGAGGAAGGGGATGCTCAAGCTCGCGGACTTCTACCACCTGCCGGAGCTGGACGCGATCCTCGCCACGCTGATCGCCGACCCCTCCGGCCTGATCGTCGTCGCCGGCCTGGACCCGCGCCCGGCGTCGGGCGCGGCGCTTCTGCCGAGCGGCAGGGCGACGATCTTCCGCCTCCTGCTCAACGAGCTGCTCGAGGCGCACCCGCGCTCCAAGGCGGTCGTCGTCGCCCCGGAGCGCGACGTGGTGCGCATCCCGCGCGGCTACGGGCGGCGGGTCAGCTTCGCGCTCACCCAGCCGCCGCTGAGCTACGCCGACCAGATCCGGGCCGCCGCGGAGCGCAAGCCCGACCTGCTGGTGATCGACCGCCTGTGTCCCGAGAACGTCGGGCCGGCGCTGGAGGCCGCCAAGCGCGGCCTGCGGGTGCTCAGCCAGATGGACACCGTCTTCCGCGGGGCGGCCGTCGCGCGGCACCTGATGGACCTCGGCGCGCCCGCGGGCCTGCTCGACGCGCTGTGCTGGGTGCTGGCGGTCCAGCGCGTGCCCACGCTCTGCGTGCACTGCCGGGCGCCTGTGGCGCCGGAGCCGGCGCTGCTGGAGCGGCTGCAGAGCGCGGGCAGGCGGCTGCGGGAGGGCGAGGCGTCGTTCTACCGCGCGGCGGGGTGTCAGGAATGCGGCTACAGCGGCCGCTCGGGTGACATCGCCGTGTTCGACGTCTTCCGCGCGCCGACCTTCCGCCCGGCGCAGGCGGCGGCCACCGAGCGCCGCGCGGACGAGGCGCACCTGCTGTCGCTCGAGGCGTACGCGCTGGAGCTGGCGCGGCAGGGCTACCTCGCCGCGGAGGACGTGGCCGAGCTAGGCGAGGACCAGCTGCGCCGCACCTACCGGCTGCTGACCGCCAGCGAGGAGGCGCTCACGCGCGCGAACGCGACGCTAGAGCGCAAGATCGTCGAGCTGGAGGCGGCGAACCGCGTGCTGCAGCAGCGCACCGCCGCGCTGATCTCGCTGCAGGACATCGGCAACGCGCTGACGACCTCCGCCGACCTCCCGGAGCTGGTCGGGCGGGTCTGCCGCTACGCGCGCGACCTGTGCGGCGCCGACCGGGCCATCCTCTACCTGCGGCGCGACCCGGACGAGGCGGAGGTGCTGGCGGTGAGCGGCTGGTCCCCATCGCTGCTGCACCAGCGCCTGCCGGCCGAAGCGGTCTTCGGCGCGCAGCCGGCGGGCGGCCCGGAGCCGTTCCACGGCTGGCCGCCGGGCATCCCGCCGCGCCACGCCGACGTGGAGGGCGGGCTGCTGCGGGCCGGGCTGCGCGTGCCGCTGGTGGCGCAGGAGAAGCACGTGGGCCTGATGATCGTCCACACCACGCTCAAGGCGCGCTTCGCGCCCGGCGAGGTCGCGCTGCTGTACTCCTTCGCCAACCAGGCGGCGCTCTCCATCCAGCGGGCGCTGCTGGTGGACCAGCTGCGCGAGAAGATCGCGATGCTCGAGGAGGCGCAGGCGCAGCTGATCGCCAAGGAGCGCCTCGAGCGCGAGATGGAGCTGGCGCGCGAGGTCCAGCAGAGCGTGCTGCCGCGCGTCTTCCCGCAGGTGCCCGGCTTCGCCTTCGCCGCGCGCAACGAGCCGGCGCGGCAGGTGGGCGGCGACTTCTACGACGTGTTCCTGCTGGACGAGGACCGCTTCGGCGTGGTGATCGCCGATGTCTCGGGGAAGGGGATGCCGGCCGCGCTCTACATGGCGCTGGCCCGCAGCCTGCTGCTGGCGGAGGGGCGCCGCGAGCGCTCGCCGCGCGCCGCGCTGCTGAACGTCAACCGGCTGCTGCGCGAGCTCGGCGAGCCGCACATGTTCGTCACCGTGTTCTACGGCATCGTCGAGGCGACGACGCGCCGGCTGATCTACTGCCGCGCCGGGCACGACTACCCGGTGCTGCTGCGGGACGGGCACGCGCAGACGCTGGACGGCGAGGGGACGGTGCTGGGCTTCTTCAGCGAGCGCGAGCTCATGCTGGCCGAGGAGTGCCTCACGCTCGCGCCGGGCGACCGGCTGGTGCTCTACACCGACGGGCTGACCGACGTGATGAACGGCGACGGGGAGCGCTACGAGTTCGCCCGGCTGCTCGAGCTGCTCAGGGCCGGCGCGACGCTGAGCGCCGCCGAGCTGGTGGACACCACGCTGGCGGAGCTGGCGGCGTACCAGGGCGACGCGCCGCAGTACGATGATATGACCCTGCTGGTGGTCGAGGTCAGCGGGTGATCGTGACGCTCGAGGATCTGATCTGGCTCGACCGCTGCCCGCGCCGCCTGTGGCTCGACCGGCACGCCGGCGGGGCGCCGCGGGCCGAGCCGACCCGCGACGCGCGCGCCCGCAGCGAGGCCAACCGGGTGCACATCGAGCGCCTCGTGGCTACGTCCGGCGCTGCGGCGGTCCCCGATGGCCCCTGGGAGGAGCGGCTGGCGGCGACGGCGGCGCTGGTGCGCGCCGGGGCGCCGCTGATCGCGTGGGCGGCGCTCGAGGCCACGGCCGGCGAGCTGACCCTGCGCGCGGTCGCCCACCTGCTGCGCCGGACGCGTGATCCGGCGGCGCCGGGCGGGTGGGCGTACTGCCCGATCGACATCCGCCTGCACGGCGAGCCGACGCGCTGGGACCGGACGCGGATCGACGCGCTGCGCTGGCTGGCGGGGGCCGCGCTCGGCTACCCGCGCCCGCCGGACGGTGAGCTGTGGCTGGGGGCGGATGGCGCCGGCCCGGCCAGGGTGCTGCACCGCCGCGGAGATGCCGCCGCGGTCGGGCAGGCGCTGGCCGGGCGCTACGATGCGCTGCTGGCCGGGCCGGCGCCGCCGATCTGGTTCGACAGCAACCACTGCACCTTCTGCCCCTGGCACGACGCCTGCGACCGCGCGGCGCTCGCGGAGCTGGACCTCGCCACGCTCCCCGGCCTGCGCCGCACCCACGTCCGGGCGCTGCGGGCGCGCCGGATCACGAGCGTGCCGCAGCTGGCCAGGCTGCGCCAGGGCGCGCTGGCGGACATCCCGGACAGCGACGAGGCGACCGAGCGGCGGCTGCGGGCCAACGCGGAGGCGCTGGTGAGCGGGCGCGCGGTTCGGCGGGGCGAGCTTGCGGACGGCGTGTGGCCGGCGGTCCCGCCGGAGGAGCGCGGGCAGGTGCTGTTCCTCGATGTGGAGACCGACCCGCTGACGCGCGAGCCGTGGGCGGTCGGCTGGATGGACGCCGGCGGCGCGGTGGGCATGGCGATCGTCGCGCCGGTCGCGCGCCCGAAGCGGGTGGCGCTCGAGGCGGTGCGGGTGACGCTGGTGCGCACGGCGGCGCAGGCGTGGCGGGCGGCCGCCGAGGTGGCCGGGGCCGCGCCGGCGGTCGTTCACTGGGGCGACGCGGAGAGCCTGCTGCTGGCGCGCACGGCCGGAAGGGAGGCGCGCGCGGCGCTTGGCCCGCGGCTGCGCGACCTGCACGCCGCCCTGACCGAGACGGTGGCGCTGCCCATCCCCCGGCTGAGCACGCAGCGCAGCGCGGGGCTCAAGCCGGTGGCGGGGTGGCTCGGCTACCGCTGGCCGAACGGCGCCGACCACTGGGGCGACGGCTGGGAGGCGTACCTCGCCTGGCGCAGAACGTGGCGGGCGCGCCAGCGCGGGGCGCCGCCGCCTGCGCTCGCGCGGCTTGGCCCGGCGGTCGCCTACCTGCGCAGCGACCTGGAGGCGCTGGCGGCCGTGTGGCGCTGGTACGTCGAGCTTGTCTCAGGGGGCGGGGCGGCCGCCGGGAGAGACCCGTAGCGGGCAGGCGGCGACGTTTCCCGCAGGCCCGGTGTATGTGGCTGTGTCTGCGTGGGGCGGCGGAGCTCCGCGTGCAGATACACTGGACCGAGAGAACCTTTGCTCAGTGAGGAGGCGCACGGCCATGACTACCCACCCAGGTGAGCCCTTCGCTTCGCTCTCAGGACGGCCGGCGGACGCGCCGGTGGTGCGCTACCCGGACCCGGCGATCCAGGTGCTCGACCCGCGCTTCGCGCCCTACCGGCTCGGCAACGCGGCCGTGGAGCGGCTGTGGACCGGCGGCCGCTGGACGGAGGGGCCGGTCTGGTTCGGCGACGGCCGCTTCCTGCTCTGGAGCGACATCCCCAACAACCGGATGCTGCGCTGGAGCGAGGAGACCGGCGCCGTCAGCGTGTTCCGCAGCCCGTCCAACCACAGCAACGGCAACACCCGCGACCGGCAGGGGCGGCTGATCACCTGCGAGCACAGCGGGCGGCGCGTCACGCGCACCGAGTACGACGGGCGGATCACCGTGCTGATGGACAGCTTCGACGGCAAGCGGCTGAACGCCCCGAACGACGTGGTGGTGGCCTCCGACGGCGCGATCTGGTTCACCGACCCTGGGTACGGCATCCTGATGAACTACGAGGGCGAGCGGGCGCCGTTCGAGCTGCCGACGCGCGTCTACCGCCTCGACCCGCACACCGGGCGGGCGACCGTCGTCGCCGAGGACTTCGAGCGGCCGAATGGGCTGTGCTTCTCGCCGGACGAGAGCCGGCTGTACATCGTGGACACGGGGGCGCCGGCGAACATCCGGGTCTTCGATGTGGTGGACGGCGTGCGGCTGACGGGCGACCGGGTGTTCGTGAACATGGCGCCGGGGATGGCGGACGGCATCAGGACCGACCGCGACGGGAACCTGTGGGTGGCCGCCGGGTGGGGCGGCGAGGGCTACGACGGCGTCCACTGCTACACGCCGGACGGCGAGCTGATCGGCAAGATCCTGCTGCCCGAGCCGTGCTCGAACCTGTGCTTCGGCGGGCTCAAGAAGAACCGGCTGTTCATGACCGCCGGGCAGTCGCTCTACTCGGTGTACGTCGAGACCGTCGGCAGCCAGACGCCGTAGCGGGCGCAGGCGAAGTTTCGCCCGCGCCTGCCGCAGCGCCCCCTCCATCAGCGCAGCTCGAAAGCGCCCTGCAGCCTTCGGCCGAGCCGATCCAGACCTGGAGCGCCCGGCCCGCCCGGCCGCGGGGCGCTGCGCTCGCCTCAGCTCGCTACCCGAGGACTCTGCCGAGAAACGCGAGCACGGCGTCGTTGAACTGGCCGGGCCGCTGCAGCGGCGCGAAGTGGCTCACACCGCGGAGGGTGACCAGCTCTGCGCCCGGGATGCTCCGGGCCAGGTACTCGGCGTGCTCGGGCAGGATGAACTCATCGCGCTCGCTCTGGACGACCGTGACCGGCACGCGGACCTGCGCCAGGTCGCGCGCCGAGTAGTCGGGCTGCGTCTGCTGCATGCGGCTGACCGCCTCGGCGAAGTCCGCGAACTGGCCCGGCGTCTCGGAGAGCCGGGCGTAGTCCTCGGTGTGCCTTTTGAAGCAGCGGTCGAGGAGCGGGTTGGGCTCCGTAAGCTCCCTGACGCCGCTCGGGTCCACGTTGCAGGCGAAGAAGAACACGCCGGCGGCGCGCGCCGGGGCCTGCATGGCGAGCGTCAACGCGACGACCGCGCCGTCGCTCCAGCCCACGAGGGCGGCCCTCTCCAGCTGCAGCGCGCCCATGACCGCCAGAACGTCGGATGCCATCAACTGGTACGTGAAGGGGCGCGCGTCGCGCGTGCTGCGCCCGTGGCCGCGGCTATCGACCACAACCGCGCGGTAGCCGCGCCCGACCAGCGCTGGAACCTGGTACCCCCAGTTGCCGCTGTGCCCGAGGCCGCCGTTCAGCAGGACGGCGGGCGGGCCGGAGCCGTAGGCCGCGTACCAGATCCGGGCGCCCTCGTGCTCGACGTAGCCGTGGTTGGCGGCGGCGGGCAGCGGCGGGGCGCCGTGCGCCTCGAACCGACTGAGGTCGTCGTCGTACATCTCCGCGGGCGGCATCGGTCCCTCCTTCCCTCATCTCGCACGATATGCGCGGCGGCCTCAGGGCGGGCCCGGACGGCGCAGCCCGCGCGTGTATTGTAGTCGCCCGGCCGGGCAGCGAATCGACAAGGCGGCCGGGGTGTTTTGGCGTATAATCGTGCCCGGCCGTCGCAGAACACCCGATAGATGTTCTCGACACTCTGGGCGGGAGGCGCCGGGGGCGCGGCCCTCCGGCTCCCGCTTTGTGACTAGAGAGGGAGCAGCGATGAGCGAGCGGATCGGATTCATCGGCCTCGGGATCATGGGCCGCGGCATGGCGCGCAATCTCCTCAAGGCCGGCTTCGAGGTGCGCGTGTGGAACCGCACCGCGAGCCGCATGGACGAGCTGGTGGCCGAGGGCGCGGGTCCGGCGAGCAGCCCGGGCGATGTCGCGCACCACACCGACATCGTGATCACCTGCGTGAGCGACACGCCGGACGTCGAGGAGGTGATCCTGGGCGAGAGCGGGGTGATCCGCGGCGCGCGGCCGGGCAGCCTGGTGATCGACATGAGCACCATCAGCCCGCAGGCGACGCAGGCGATCGCCCAGAAGCTGGCCGAGCGGCAGATCCACTTCCTGGACGCGCCGGTGAGCGGCGGGAGCGAGGGGGCGGCGCGGGGCACGCTGAGCATCATGGTCGGCGGCGACGCCGAGCAGGTGGAGCGCGCCATGCCCGCCTTCCAGGCCATGGGCAAGACGATCACGCACGTCGGGCCGGTGGGAGCCGGGCAGACGGTGAAGCTGGTCAACCAGATCCTGGTGGTGGGCAACATGCTGGCGGCGGCCGAGGCGCTGCTCTTCGCGCAGGCCGGCGGGGTGGACCTGCGCAAGACGCTGGCGGCGGTGGTGGGCGGCGCGGCGGGCAGCTGGATGCTGGCGAACCGCGGGCCGCAGGTGATCGAGCGCGACTGGCGGCCGGGCTTCACGATCGACCTGCAGCAGAAGGACCTGCGGCTGGTGCTCGAGGCGGCCAGCCAGCTCGGGGTGCCGCTGCCGGCGACCGCGCTCATCCAGCAGCTGTACCGGACGCTGCAGGCGCGCGGGCTCGGCCACGAGGGGAACCACGCGCTGATCAAGGCGCTCGAGCACCTGGCGGGCTTCGAGGTGGCGGCGCCCAAGGCGGAGGGGTGAGGCGAGGGCTGCGCCCCCGCGCCCCGTTCCGGCACGTCTCTGCTGACCTTAGTGCAGGCGCCCCTGCACCCTTGTGGCAAGGCTGCGCCGGCCTCGGCGTGGGCGCCCCTGCGCGGGGCAGGCGATTGTTCTGGCACTGGCGTGCCGTGCCGGCTGCGGCGCTATTCCCTTACACTCTGTGGGATGAGCTGGCAAGGCTGCGCCGGCCACGGCGCGGGTGCCCCTGCGCGGGGCAGGCGATTGTTCTGGCACTGGCGTGCCGTG
>ERZ777003.1240-NODE-1240-length-40431-cov-12.555404_pt1 | contig 40431 bp, 38 predicted proteins | sample MGYA00374956_ERZ777003 | MGnify/ENA primary metagenome ERZ777003 (study PRJEB29302, sample SAMN06268252) | bioreactor metagenome | isolation source: Joint BioEnergy Institute, California, USA | place: USA:Joint BioEnergy Institute, California, USA | collected... | reverse complement strand
CCAGGGGGAGTACGGGGCGGCGCGACCATTGTACGAGCGCGCGCTGGCGATTTATGAGCAGGCGCTGGGGCCAAATCACCCCGATACCGCAACCAGCCTGAACAACCTGGCTGGCCTGCATTATGCCCAGGGGGAGTACGGGGCGGCTCGACCACTCCTAGAGCGCGCGCTGACGATTTGTGAAGGCAGTTTAGGTGTTGATCATCCTACGACTCGCATTGTTCGTGGTAATTTGGCTGAACTTAATGCTCAATCGTCCTCTAGCGCTGAGGATGACGGGCTTGATGGGCCTGACAAGGTGACAGGGTGACTGGGGCAATGAGGAGCAATACCTACAATGAGATTTCTCACAATAACAGTACGGGCGATGTGTTTATTTCAATGCCATTCATTGATTTTGACCTGTCAGGTGCGAATGTACAGCGTCCTAATGCCGTACTTTGCCGCACCTGACAGGTCGGCAAAGCACTGCAATGCGCGACATTGAGGTTCGGTGCGCACTGCGAAGTGCTGCACCGCACGTCCCATTTCACCCCAGTCACCCGGTCACCTAGTCACCTCGTCACCTCGTCACCTCCTGGGCCTGCCCGGTCTCTAGCGAGCGAGCCACTGCCTCCAACGTCAGCACATCGATGCGGGCGCGGGCTGCGGTGTAGCTCGGCTCCCCGCCTGTGCGGAACGCTTCCGCGATCGCTTGCCACATCTCTTCGAAGTTGTAGCGCTTGCCGAGTGGGTGCTGCTGTGCCGCCTGCTCCGGCTTCGACACCACCAACTGTTCGCCCTCCACGCTGATGATCCCATCGCGACCGTGGATGTGAAAGTGGTTGTGCTGCGAATGCAGGCACTCGCTGTAGCTGAGCGTGCCCACTAAGCCATTCGCGTAGCTGAACTGCATCGTCACCAGGTCGTATGCGCCGTAGCCCTCGCGCAGGGCACGGCCCGTGGCGTAGACCTTGGCGGGCGGGCCGAAGAGCGTGCTGAGGCTGGCGATTACGTGGATGCCGCCATCGAACAGTGCGCCGAGCGGGAAATCGGCCTGGCGACGCCACTCCGCCGATGCAAAGCTGAGCGCGTTGGGCGAACTGTCGCCGGGCCAATGCACTAGACGGTCCCAGTACAGCAGTTCGCCCACGGGCTGTTGTTGCAGCAACGCGCCCAGATCGGTTTCGAGCGAGCCGTAGCCGCACTGCTCAGTGATGATCAGGCGGCGCTGGAGGCGCTGCGCTGTGTCGATCAGCGTCTGCGCCTCGGCGCTGGTGCGGGCGATCGGCTTCTCCATGATCACGTGTTTGCCAGCCTGGAGCGCCGCCAACGCCACCGACGCATTCAGCGCCAGCGGTGTCAGCACCAGCACAGCATCGACTTCGGGGAGGGCGAGCAGTTCGGCGCGCTCGGCCACGATGTGGGCCTGCGGGAACTCCTGCGCCAGTGCTGCGCGGCGCTCGGGGTTCGTCTCGCAAAACGCCACTGGCCGAAACACTTCGCCCAGGGTTGCGAGGATCGGTTGATGCATGCGTATCCAAATGCGACCAGCACCGATCATACCTAATCGAACGGGCAACATTCTCGTATCCTTTCAGGTTGCGGCTACGATGTTGTGTTGAAGTGCGCGAGTAGTTCGGTGAGCGGCATTTCGTCGAGCGTGGCAAGCGTGAGGTCGGCGGGCGGCAGGGCGATCTGGCGGGTGATCGCGCCGGGCACCGCCACACAGCGCATTGCTGCGGCTCTGGCGGCCAAGATGCCATTGGGCGAATCTTCGAAAACGAGGCAGGCGCTCGGCGGCACCCCCAAGCAGGCGGCGGCGCTGAGAAATAGATCAGGCGCGGGTTTGGTCAGTTGTACGTCGTCGGCGGTGCGCACGCAGGCGAAGTGGTGGCGGATGCCATGGTGATTCAGCCAGCCCTCCACCCAGGCGCGGCTGCTGCTCGATGCGACGGCGCAGGGCAGGCCGAGCGCGTGGGCCTGCGCGAGGATGCTCTGCACGCCGGGTAGCAGCGGTTGTTCGGCGGAGAGTCGGTGCTTGAGTTCTTGTCGCCGACGCAGCACTTCTTCGCGATCGAACGGTTGGCCGTATAGGGTCGCGAGGTGTTCCAGGGCGTTGAAGCCGTGGTTGGTGCCCAACGCGCCTTTCCACAGGTCGAGCGAGAGAGTTTGGCCGAAGGTGGCGTAGATCTGCTGCCAACTGACGAGGCCAGGCGTCTCGGTATCGACCAGGAGGCCGTCGAAATCGAATATCAGTGCGGTGATCATGCGGAACCTGCTGAGGTGTGCGAGCCGTCGCAGTATACTCGTCTGTGTGGGCGGTGTCAAATGTGATATATCCACAGATTACACAGATTTCACAGATTAGGAATGAGGATTTGTAACGAAACGGCCCATTCGATGCCCTACTTTTGAGAAACAAGGCATACCGTCCTCAGAGTCATTCTGAACGAGTGCGCAGCACGAAGTGAAGAATCTCGTTGTCTTATTTAGCCGCGAGCGTCTGGGTTTCGCTTTTCGTTGTTGCTTCGCTGAGATCCTTCACTTCGCCTTCGGCTCCGTTCAGGATGACAGTGCTGTCTTTGTTCTTCATTGTCATTCCGAGGGGTTCTCGCCTTCTTCATTGTCATTCTGAACGAGTGCGTAACACGAAGTGAAGAATCTCGCTGTCTTATTCAGCCGCGAGTGTCTGGGTTTCGCTTTTCGTTGTTGCTTCGCTGAGATCCTTCACTTCGCCTTCGGCTCCGTTCAGGATGACAGTGCTGTCTTTGTTCTTCGTTGTCATTCCGAAGGGTTCTCGCCTTCTTCATTGTCATTCTGAACGAGTGCGCAGCACGAAGTGAAGAATCTCGCAGTTTTGCATTGTTATCTGCTTTGAGATCTCTCCCCATTCGCTTCGCTCAGGGCTTCGACTGTTCGAGATGACATCGCTTTCTTTTTCCGGCTAATCTGTGTAATCTGTGGATGTCATTGTCCGACTAATCTGTGGATGCAATGAGGAGAATGCGATGTTCAAGCCTGCGATGATTAGCGCGCTGTGTCTGGTGCTTGTGGCATGTGGCCCCATCGCGCAGCAGCCGCCCACCCCTGCGCCGCCGACTATAGCGCCGACCGTAGCACTGAGCGCGACGCCACCCCCGAGCGCGACGCCTACGCACACCCCTGAGCCGACCGCTACTCCCGAACCGACCAATACGCCTGAGCCGACCAACACGCCCGAACCAACCCTTACGCCAACGCCCGACCCTGTGGCAGGGATGACCATCCCCGATCTGCGGGCGCGGGTGCAGCAGCCGGACTTCAGCGTTGGCGAGATCGAGATCGGCGATGTGTACCTGCGGGGGCCGAACTCCGTCACGTACCGCATGCGCTATACCGCCGATAGCCTGCAACTGACGGGGTTGGTGCATGTGCCGAACGGCGAGGGACCATTCCCGGTGATCATCGCGAATCGAGGCACGATCAGCCGCGACATCTACCAACCAGGGATGGACAGCCGCGCCTTCTCGGCCTACATGGTCGAGCGGGGCTACCTGGTGGTTGCGCCGGACTTTCGGGGCTATGCAGAGGGCGAGGACGGCCCGAACCCGTTCTACACGGGCTTTTATGCCGATGTGCTGGGCCTGATCCCGTTGGTGCAGCGTTTGCCGATGGCGCAGCCCGGCCCGATTGGGATGTGGGGCCATAGCCGTGGCGCGTCGGTGACGGTGGCCGCGCTGACGATCAGTGATCAGATCGGCGCTGCGGTGGTGTACGCGCCGGCTCCCGCCGACCTTGCCGAGGATTACGCGCGGCGCTTCCGGCAGAGCGGCGGGAATCCCGGCAGCGATACCTGGCCCTTCACACCCGACGAGAACCCCGACGCCTACCAGCGCATCTCGCCGATCAACTACCTCGATGCGGTGAGCGCGCCTGTGCAGTTCCACCACGGCCTCGCCGATACGACTACGGACGCCAGCGCAAGCATCGCCGTTCACGATGCACTAGTCGCCTTGAGTAAAGAGTCGTATCTGTATCTTTATGAGGGAGGTGGTCATACGCTCACAGGCAATGATGAGGTACTCTATCTACAACGAAGTCACGCGTTTTTTGAGGAGCATTTGAGGCGACCATGAGTGGTTTGTTGACGAAGCCAGCGTTGATCAATATGCTGGCGATTGCGGTGGGCGCTGCGGTGGGCGCGAACGCCCGCTACGGCATTACGCTGTGGGTGACGACGCGCTGGGGTGCGCACTTCCCCTACGCGACATTGTTCATCAATGTGTTGGGCAGTTTTTTGATCGGTGTGGTGATGACGTTGGCCATCACGCGCTTATCGATCAGCGAGCCGGTGCGGCTGCTGTTGGTGACGGGCCTGCTGGGCGGGTTCACGACGTTTTCGAGCTTTAGCTACGAGGTGCTTTCGCTGGCGAACGGCGGGCATTGGCGGGCAGCGGGGATGTACGTGCTGGCCAGCGTGGTGCTGGGCTTGATCGGCGTGGTGCTCGGTGTGGGCGTTGTGCGGGCGCTGCCATAGCGCTGTGTGGCCGCGAGTACAGCGGCGCGCGTTTTGGCGCGTCAGCGCCACAGCTGTCCGAGCGCGCACACGTTGTGCACAACGTTGTTCGCCCGTAGCGACGGGAATCGCGGGTTGACGACGCGCTCTTCTTTTCCCGAAAAATATGGAGTTGAGAGTTGAGAACGGGCGTGATCGGCGCAGATCACGCCCGTGGTAGCTAGGGCAAGCGGTAGAGCCGCTGGTAGGCGTCGTAGAAGCCGTAGACGAGCTTGATGTAGCCTTTGGTCTCGGGGTAGTCGATCTGTTCGGTGAAGATGTCAGGGTCGGCGACGAAGGTACCGTCGGCCCAGCGCTGTGCGTTGCCGAGGCCGCCGTTGTAGGCGGCTAGCGCGCCGTGCAGGCTGCCTTGCATGGCTTGCTCTTGGCGGCTGAGGTAGAACGAGCCGAAGCGGATGCTGAGCGCGGGGCGCAGCAGGTAGCCCTCGTGATAGTCGCTGACACCCAGGTTCTGCGCGATGCCTGCGGCGGTGCTGGGCATGATTTGGCCGAGGCCTTGTGCGCCCGCCCACGAGACGGCGTTGGGGTTGAACAGGCTCTCTTGCCGCAGCATGGCGTAGACTTTGAGCGGGCTGATGCCCTGCTCGCTGGCGTGTTGCAGCACGGCGCTGCTGTAGGGCGTGGGGAAGATCAGGCGGCGCAGCGCGGTGGGCGCGTTGGCGAAGCCTTTGTCGGGCGAACGGTAGCCCACATCCTCAGCGGCTTTGAGCGCGATGTAGGGCACGTTGTGTTCGTGGGCCAGCCGCGCCAACGCGTAGAGCTTGAAGGGGTCGTCCTTCCACTGGTCGCGTGCGGTGTTCCATTCGGCGATGGCTTCGGAGCGCAGATCGACTTTCTCTAGCTCGATGGCGCGCCGCACAGTGACGTTTTCGACGACCTCTTGCGGGTAGCCCCGTTCGTCGATGTGGTAGGGCGCGGTGCCGCTCCACTCGGCGATCCACGTTTCGAGTTCGCGCCATTCCTCAACGCTGATCGGGTCGCCGATGGCGATAGTGCCGAACTGGCGGTCGCCGAGCAGGTCGGTGGCCCGCGCGCCGTAGTAGGAGTCGGGGGCGGCGGCTCGCGCCCGTTCCAGCAGTTCGCGGTAGGCGGCGTCTCCGGTGCGGTCGGCGGCGCGTGCGGCCCAGAATGCGCTTTGCGCGGTGATGATGCCTCCCGCTTCGCTGTTGGCGGCCCAGGCGTCCTGCGCTTCGGCGAAGCGGCCCGCGTTGTAGAAGTACCAGCCGCTCTCGTAGAGCGCGTCGTGGGCTTGGCTGCTGGCGGGGTAGCGCTTCCCGAGTTCGACGCGCTGCTGCGCCGCGCCCTCGTGATCGGCCAGGCGGTCGAGCAGGATGGCGACGCGACTGAGCGCCTCCGGCGCGCGTGGGTCGTCGGGGTAGCTTGCGGCGTATTCGCGGTAGCCGTCGATCGCGGTTTGGATGTCGCCGCTCTGGCCGCGCGTCTGCACCCAATCGAGCTGGGCTTGGCGGCCCGGTTCGCTGTTGGGCGATTCGGCCCCGATGGTGGCGAGCGCGGCGAGCGCCCCTTCGAAGTCGCCGAGGCTACGTTGGGCTAGCGCCCGCAGACGCCGCAGTTCAAGCGCTTCGTCGCCCGTTGCGGCGGCGATGGCGGCGTCGTAGTGGGGCAGCGAGGCTTCCCAGCGCCCGTGCAGGCTCAGCACATGGGCGGCGGTGGCGGGTGCGATGCCGGACTGCGGGTCGTTGAGTAGGGGGTCAAGCGCGTCGATGGCTTGCAGCGATGCGGGCAGTTGTTCAACGAGTTCGCGCCGCCACGTTCGGGCCTGCTCGGCGTTGCCAAGTTCGGCGGCCAGTGTGGCGGCTTGGCCGAGTAGCCGTGCGCGGTAATCGGGCAGTTGCGCGAGTTCGAGCAGCGGCGTGTAGAGCTCGAAGGCACGGTCGGCTTGGTCGAGTTCCAGGTAGATCGCAATGGCCTTCTCGTATGAGCCAGCCCGTTCGCCACGGCTGATCGTGCTGCCCGCCACGGCGACGTAGGCTTCGGCGGCCTGTTCCAGTTGGTTGAGCGCGCGGTATTGGGCGGCTTGGCGCAGTTGTGCATACGGCGCGAGTACGGTGTCGAACGTGCGGTACTCGTCGTAGGCGGCGATTGCATCGGCCCATGCGCCGGCTTCCTCGTGGCCACGGGCGATCAAGAACCATGCGCGGGCGGTCAATTCATCGCGCGGGCCCTGCTCCACGAACGAGCGCAGCGCCTCAACCGTCGAGCTCCAGCGCTCGCGCAGGGCATAGCTCTCGGCAAGGTAGAAGCGGGCGGCACGAACTTCGGCGGCGTCGGAGTGGTCTTGGATCAGGTCGTGGAGTGCTTGGGCCATTAGGTCGTACTCGCCGAGCAGGCGCTGTTGCAGGGCGTAGGCCAACTGTTCGCTCGCCGATTGGAGCGGTGGTAGCGGTACAGCCGTCTCTGGCGGCGTTTGCACGACAGGGGTAATAATCGGGGCGGCGCTCGGTGTCGGTGCTGCTTGAAAAGCGACAATATCACAGCTTGCAAGCGTTGTCGCGAAAAGCACGGCCAGCAGCCAGCCTCGGTATGTTGATAGACGTCCCATGGGCAGTATTGTACCATAGGCCATTCGTTGGCGGCAGAATGCGGATCATCTCAAAAAACCACGCTATGATACAATAGCACGGTGCGAGATAAGGGTGAAAGGTGTGCTGCGTATGCGTTTTCAAGAGAGCTTGGAGGCAATCCTGCCACGGCTTACCAATGAGCAACTTAAGTGGTACCTCCGGTTTTTTACGCAGAATTTGCCTTCAACCAAACAGTCGCTTGTCACAGCGCTCCAACCGTATTTATTCGATCTCAAATCGATGCAGCAGATCTGGGATAAGCTTTTGCCTGAGCAGCGCGCCCTTGTCTCGTATGTCCTGCATAAGGCAGATGGCGTTTACGATAGTCAGCTCCTGCGTATGCGTTTTGGAGCCGCTGCGCAACTCTCTTCCATTAGAGTTTTTCAATTTTACATTATCGGCAGGAGCGTGGAAACGCCGCCGGCTTTGGATATGTTGTTTTACCCCAATCGGCAGAATCAGTATGTTATCCCCAGGGAGCTTGCGCAACTGCTGCTTACATTTGTGCCGTTACCGCGCAAGCCGGAACTGCCGAGCACTGCGGAGTTACCTAAGGTACACGAGGTATTTGAGCTAAGCAAGGGCGAAACAGCAGAGCAACTCGACGCCTCCATCTCCGTGACGGTCGTCGATACTGAGCGGGCCGTGTTCCACGATATAAGTGCAACACTACAACTGATCGATCAAGGCAAAATCGGTATCAGCAATAAAACCCGCCAACCGACGCTCGCTACGGTCAAACTGCTCGCCAAGCAGTTGTTGTTGAGCGATTATACCGATGCCGATTACAAACGCGCCGAGAACGCCATCCGACCGTTCGCGCTGGTTATGTTGGTGCAGATCGCCAAGTGGGCCACTGTATCGACAAGTTCGGCAAGCAAATTGGAACTGACCAAACGCGGTCGTGCGCTCCTGAGCACGCAACTTGAGGCTGAGCATATTCGTGAGATATGGCAAGCCTGGGTGAAGGATAATAGCTTGGAGCCACTCACACGCATCAGTTCCATCCACGGCTTGCACGCACGCGGCGTGCGGCTCACCAAACCAACGCAACGGCGAAAGGTGTTGGAGGAGATCCTTCAACAACTCCCGCCCGAGCGGTGGGTGGAGACACACGGGTTCCTGCGTTGGGTGCGGCAATCTGGCTACGACCTCAATGCCGAGCCAGAGAATAATGCTTCTCCAATCTACATTGGTGATGATATTAACTTGGGTTGGGTCGGCTACAGCCATATTAATTATTGGGAAGCGTTGATCGGCAGCTACATCCTGGTCGAACTATTCGAGTATGTGGCCACACTCGGATTGATCGAAGTGGCCTACACCGCTCCTGAGGAAGTGCTGCGGCCATTCGGCGATAGTAGTTTGTTTGAGGTGTTCCTCAATAACGATGAGCCGTTTTCGCGCTACGAGGGTTTGTTCGCCTTCCGGATCACCAAGTTGGGCCGCTATGTCTTAGGTCTTGCGCCCACGTATATGCCGCCTGCATACCCCACGGAGACGAGCGAGCCGATGCTGACGGTGCTGCCGAATTTGGAGTTGGTGATCACCAATCAAGCCGCGTGTACGCTGCTCGATACCGCGATGCTCGAACGGATGGCGGTGGCGCAGAGCGAGAACGTCTATCAACTGCAGCGCGATCTGGTGATGGAGAGCGTGACGAACGGCATCTCACTCGAACAGCTTATGCAATTCCTGCTGGCCAAAAGCGCGCAGACAAGTTTCCCCCCTTTGATTCAAGGATTCTTTGATGATGTCGAGCGGCGGCTCAATGCGCTGCGTGAAGGCGGGCGGATGATCGTCTTTGAGGGCGACCGCTACTTGCTGGCTGAGCTTGCGAATCTGAGCGCGCTGCGAAACATCGTGCAACTCGCAACAGTGGGAGAACGCTCGGTGTTGCTCGTGCCCGAGGAACACGAAACCGCAGTGCGGCGCCATATCAAGAAGCGGGGCTACATCCCACGCAAAGGATAGGAGCAAGCTATGAGCTTAAAACTACACGATCTCTTCGCTGAGCGCGCACGCCACGTGCCTCCGCCGATGTATGGGCCAGCGCCAATGCGCAACGGCACCCTGATCAGCTTCTCGTACGGCCTCGCCGATCCCGACCTGTTCCCCCGCGAGGACCTGCTGGCGGCCACCGCCGCCGTGCTCGCCGAGGATGCCGCCGATGCGTTGAACTATGGGCCGAGCTATCCGGGGCTGCGCGGGCAGATCATCGAGCGGCTGCGGGCGCAGCACATCGAGGCCGAGATGGAGAACGTGATCGTCACCTACGGCTCCAGCCAGATCCTAGGGCTGCTGCCCCAGGTGTTCGTCGAGCCGGGTGACACGGTGCTGATCGAAGGGCCGAGCTTTATGGGCGCGGTGCGGCACTTCTCGGACGCTGGGGCGCGCCTGATCACCGTGCCCACCGACACCCAAGGCATGAACATCGATGCGCTGGAGAGCATTCTGCGCGATCTGCGCCGTCAGAACATCCGGCCCAAGTTTATCTACAGCATCCCCACCTTCCAGAACCCGACCGGCACCACGATGCCGCTGGAGCGCCGCACGCGCCTGCTGGAGCTTGCGAGCGAGTTTGGCGTGTTGGTGGTCGAGGACGATGCGTATGGCGATCTGCGGTTCGAGGGGCAGCCAGTGCCGCATTTGGCCGCGTTGGATCGGGATGGCTGGGTGCTGCGCCTGGGCACCTTCTCGAAGATTCTCGCGCCGGGCTTGCGGCTCGGCTGGGCGTACGGGCACCCCGATGTTATTCAGCGGTTTAACTTTATGAAGAGCGAGGGGTCGAGCGGACCGTTTATCACCCGTGTGGTGGCCCGTTACAGCGCAGAGGGTCGCTTGGAGGCGCACATCAAAAAGCTGAGCGAGCACTACCGCCACAAGCGCGATGTGATGCAGGCGGCCATCGCCCGCCACTTCCCAAGCGATGTACAAGCGTTGCATCCCGAGGGAGGCTTCTTCCTGTGGTGCAAACTGCCAGCAGACCTGAGCGCCACGACCTTAGCGCGCGCTACCGAGGAGCAGGGCGTGGTGGTGATGCCAGGGACGCGCTGCTTCGCCGATGGACAAGGCGACGACGCCATCCGCTTGGCGTTTAGCTTCCTCTCGGTGGCGGATATCGAAGAGGGCATCGCGCGTATCGGGCAGTGCATGCACGACTTGCGCGCACGCGGCTAGTGCTATTGATGCACGGGGCGGTCAAGCAATTCGCGCACCTTCGCCGTGAGTTGTGAGTTCGAGAACGGCTTGGCCAGGAACTCGATCTCCTCCTCGATCACCCCGTGCCGGATCATCATATCGTCGGTGTAGCCCGACATGTACAGCACCCGCAACTGTGGCTGCATCAGGCGTAGGCTCTTGGCCAGCATCCGTCCACTCAGTTGCGGCATCACCACATCAGTCACCAACAGGTCAATCGTGCCGGTGTGCTGCTGTGCCAGCACCAACGCCTCAAGGCCGTTCTGCGCCTCCAGCACGTGATACCCCAACTCGCGCAGCGCGTTACGGGCCAAGAAGCGCACCTGCGCCTCATCCTCCACCAACAGGATCGTCTCGTGCCCACCCAACACCACATGTTCCGTTAGCTGCAATTCACCATCGACAGGTTCGGTCTCTATGCTGGCGGGAAGCACAATGTTAAAGACCGTACCCTGATTCACCACACTCTCAACGGCGATTCCGCCGCCACTCTGCTTGATGATGCCATAAACCGACGCCAAACCTAAGCCGGTGCCCTGGCCCTGCGGCTTGGTGGTGAAGAACGGCTCGAAAATGTGCGAGAGCGTCTGCGGCTCAATGCCGTGCCCGGTGTCTATCACGCTGATCAGCACGCAATCGGTGGGGGCGATATCGAACTGTGCTAGGGTTTCGAGGTCGGTGCTTGGCACATTCCTGGCACGGATCGTCAGCGTGCCGCCGATCGGCATCGCGTCGCGGGCGTTGATCAACAAGTTCATCAACACCTGCTCGATCTGGCTGGGGTCGGCGGTGATATGCCAGAGATCAGGTGGCAGATCGAGCTTAAGAATGATGTCCTCGCCGATCAGTTGCTCAAGCATCTTGTGGAGTGAGACGATCTGCGCGCCAACATCGAACACAGTGGGGCTCAGCATTTGGCGCCGCCCGATTGCAAGCAGGTGACGGGTGAGCGTCACAGCGCGCTCGCTGGCAATGCGGATCTGCTCGAAATCATCGCGAATCTGGGCGTTATCGGGCAACTGATCGAGGATCAAGTCAGTGTAGCCCAGGATCACGCTGAGTAAGTTGTTGAAGTTGTGCGCCACGCCACCGACCAAGCGCCCCAAGCTCTCCATCTTTTGCGCTTGGTTAAGCTGTTCCTCGAGCTTCAGACGCGCCTCCTCGGCACGGCGTAGCTCGCTCACATCACGGTAGATCGCCACAGCGCCGTTGGGGCGGCCAAAGCTATCTTTGACCACCACTACCGAGGCCACCACTAATATCTCGGTGCCATCCTTGCGGCGTTGATAGATCTCGCCCTTCCACTGGCCGTGCGTGAACGTGTAATTGTAGATGTCGGTGATCGAAATATCATCCGAAAGGGCGGTCGCAATGATCTGCTCGATCGGCATACCGATCACCTCGGTCGCGCTCCAGCCGTACAGCGCAGTGGCGGCGTAGTTCCAACTTGTGATCAAGCCATCGAGGTTGGTGACGATGATCGCATCGGAGACGTTGTAGACCACGTTCGTCTGGTAGAGCAGTTGCCGCTCGACCTCTTTGTGCTCGGTGATCTCGCGGAGGAAACCGTACCATACCACAGTGTGATTTGCCTCGTAGTGGGGCTGTGCGTTGCATTCGAACCAGATCTCGCCTCGCTCGGGGTGCAAAAAACGGAATTGTACCTGCATTGGTTGCATTGTGCGGGCGGATTCGGAGAGTGCTTCGTTGTAAGAATGCTGATCGTCGGGGTGTATTCGGTCGAAAAAACAGTTGGGATCGTTCAATAACTGCTCGATGCTTAATCCACCGATCGATTCTATCGCCGAATTGAAGTACAAAAAACGGCGCTTTCCATCAGGATCAATCGCCAATGAACCAATGACATCCGATGTCTGATCTACAATTCGCGCAACTAATTCATTTTGTTGTTGTCTTATCTGTTTTTCAAGATCATTAATAATTGTTACCTGAATTGATTCGTTTAACCAATTATTCATCAATTCTACAGCAATTGTATAGCCAGATTTTGTGCGTAAATGACAAGTGATAACTTTATGACGGAGATCGACTTGATGATTAGGAAATGTTTTCTGTTCAATGAGATCGTACCAGGTACAATTCAAAAGCTCGTCAAGGGTGTATCCTAAGAGTTTACAAGCCTGTTCATTGGCATTGAGCACGTGTCCCTGTGAATTCGCTATGATTAAACTTACATTCGCTTGCCCAAACAGCATAGCAATGGTGTCTAGCGAAACGCTGATCTCTAGAGTATCCAATTGTTGCTCATACTGTTTATGTGGCATACATCCGTCTCCTAACCATTGAGCTACTGTATTGTACAGCCTTGGGTCGTGCAAACATTGCTCCCAAATCACTTGTGATATGAGATCAGGTTTAGACAAAGAGCAACAAATCGCTACCCATATAAGACAAAAGAAGAGGAAACTAACGGGGCCGAATGCTCAACGTTATGAAGCCGATATTATGATGTTGCTTTAGGAAAATCGCTTATTCAGTATGCCATGGCTCCTCGCAAACTACAACCATGAATTTAAAATTGTAATCATTTTCTGTTTAATAGGTATTCATCGGGTTGGGCACCGTTTCACTCAGCATACCCTCGGGGTGCACTCAGCATAATACTACAACACTACTCGATTGTAAGTCATGAGGCTAAGAAATGCATAAGGAGTTGCCATGGAAAAAAGAAGAGGTAGTAATACCAAACCCGGCTAGATAGTATCAGGAACAAATTTTTCGGGAATTGGATTTGATATGAGCCGTTCGCGCACATTCAACCTCGATTGCATCAGACAATGAGCGAATCCCGACAAGTGTGCCGCTCCGAATAGCGAAGCGCAGCCTCGTCCTCCAGAGCGGCACCTGAGCGGATTCTGTTGAGCAACTCAGCGAGAAGTGCGCTCCCCTGTCACGCCCGCTTCCGCTCCCCGAGCATCCAATGCACCACAACACCCGTCACAAAGCCCCAGAACGCGCTCCCGATCCCAAAGAATTGCACATTCGCCGCCGTGATCAGCAACGCCCACAGGCTCGCGTCGCGCTGCTCACCCTCGCGGAATGCGCCCGTGAGGCACTGAATGATCGTGCCGGAGAGCGCCAAGCCCGCCAACGCGACCATCACGGGGCGTGGCAGCGCCGACAGCAGCGTCACAATCGTCACGCCGAAGAGGCCGAGCACACACATAATCACGCCCGACGCCACTGTCGCCGCGTAGCGCCGCGACGAATCAGGGTGCGCCTCTGGCGAACTGGTGATCGCCGCCGTAATCGCTGCCAGCGTCAAGCCATGGTTCAGCATCGGCGCGAACAGCACGCTCAGCAGACCTGTCACCACCAACGAGCCTTTCACTGGCGGATCGTAGCCCGCCGCCCGCAGCACCGCGAAACCCGGCAGATCCTGCGCGGCCAGCGCTAGCACCAGTAGCGGCAGCGCCAAGCCTAATAGCGCGGGCACCGTCACCACCGGCATCACAAACACGGGCGCGGCCAGCGAAAGTTGCACCTGCTCAAGGGGCAACTGGCCCATCGCATACGCCACCCCGAATCCCGCCAGCAACGCCCCGAAGATCGGCACACGCATCTTGATGCGCCGCAGCACCAAGTACACCACGATCATCGCCAGGATCGACCACGGCGCCTCGTTCAGGCCGATGAAGATATCCAAGCCGTACTTAAACAGCAATCCGCCCAATACCGCCTGCGCAACGGCTTGCGGAATGATGCGCACCACCCGATCAAACAACCCCGATACGCCAAGCAGCAAGATGATGACACCAACCACCACGTATGCGCCGATCGCTTCCTCCAGCGAGTACTGCCCCAGACTCGTGCCCAACAACACCAAGCCCGGCGTCGACCAAGCCGTCAGGACGGGTTTGCGGTAGATTAGCGCCAATATCATCGTCGAGAGCCCAGTGCCGATCGCGATCGAGAACACCCACGAACTCATCTGCTCGGCGCTCAGACCCGCCACCTCCGCCGCTGGCACCACCAACACCAACGAACCCGTAAACCCGACCAACACCGCCAAAAACCCAGCCACCCACGCCGAAAGCGTCAGCGAACGGGGGAGATCTCGAACATTCTGCCAAACCCGACCAACAGCCATGCGCATAACAACCCCACACACAAAGAGCGATACACAGACAGGGGATAGCCGAACGAGGTATACAATTAACAGGCGGTGAAATGGGTGAGCCAGAAGCGCTCAAGCACTCGGAAGCCCAAGCGTTTATAGGCCTCAAGGGCAGGGGTGTTCTCGGCCACCACCATCAAAAACACACGGGGAGTCAACGTAAACGCAGCACGAGTCAGCGCAGCCGTACACGCCGAGGCATACCCGCGCCGCCGGAAGTCGGGGTGACACGCCACATGCCCAATCTCGATCGCATCGGCAGTCGCGAAGTGCGTAGCAGCCATCGCCACCAACTGATCCCCAACAAAACAGCCGAACGCCGGCCCAAGATCCAGCGCGCTCGGGTCCCACACCGTCAACTGCGCCGCCTCCGCCAAAGCATTCATCGCCGGAATATCATCCTTGCTCAAACGGCGCACCGCATGCTGATTGGGCTGCACAAGCGTCTCCGGCTCCACCACCATCTGATACTCAATAGTGGTCGAGATCACCTGCACCATCGACGCGAGCTGATAGTACTGCGTCTCCGGCAACAGCGCCATCGTCGGGCCAGTGCGCAGCGCCTCGTGGTCATCCAACAGCGACTGCACCAACTGCTTAGCGGTCGATTCGTTATCAGCCGTAAAAATAATATTCGGCACCGGCAGATCGAGGTACGTCGAAGCAATGCCCACAATGCGCGAATCGATCCGAGCGATGCGCACATCGCAGCGGGAGCGCAACTGCGACACGTTCGAAAGCAGCAAAGCGTTGCGGTAGGGCATCAAACGCACGTAGGCAACAGAGGCGGCCTGCCACTCCGGGGTCAGAGGTTCAATCTGAAGCATAACAAGCCTCTATGCGCATCTCAGCGCGTGGAATACGCCGACGATGCGAGCACAAATGCGGATGTGACACCGAGCAACCGAGGCGGGCGCCCGGTGCCACCTCAACGAGGAATGCGGGCAAGAGAGGAACGCCCGCACAAGAACCTAAACGTAGCGCTCAAGCGGGTGCTGATCGTAGCGCTCCCAGAACGGATGCTTCACGCACGCCAGGCGACTCGTGGTGTCCTTGGTCAACAACAACTGGCGCGCCAAGCCCGGCTGGATCACATCGCGATCCACCTTGCCCTCCTTAAACAGCGCCATCACCTCCGAGTACGCCGAAGCCACACCCACCTGAGAGATCGTCAGAACCACGTAGCTCGTCATCAAGGTGCTCTCCTGGGTGTGCAAGCGCTGCAAGAGCACATCCGCCACCGCATCGAACGTCTCGGGATGCGCCACCGTCATATACGCCAGCGCCTTGTAGGCCAGTACCTTGCTCTCATCCTCGCGGGCCGGGTCATCGAGCACACCCACCAGCGTCTCGAACACCTGGGGCCCCAAGCGAGCGATCATCTGCGCAGCCTCATCCGACCACTGCGCCAGCAAATTCTCGCCCACCGTAGGCAAGCCAGCGGCAGGAGCATTCAACAACGGCTCAACGATCGCGCTGGAGTTCAACTCGCCGAGCAAGCGCAGCGCATGGAGCGGCGCAAAATACTCGGGAGCCTCAGCATCGAACAGCTGCAAATCAGCAGCAATCTCGGTCAGCGGCGCCACCGCAGCAGGGCCAGCCTTCAGCACCTGCTTCACAAGCGCCTCAGTGGGCCGCGGACCGATCCGCCCGAGTTGCTTGTACTGCCCACTAGCCGCCAAATCGAGAACCATACCATCCTCCTCACAAATATCGACCCTAGCGACGCGGCGAACCGCTCGCCAGCAAAAGAACAAACACGCAACCGCTGCCACCTTGCAGCTAGCAATTATTGGGGAAAAGAAGCGCAACCGCGATCTCAGCGCCCGTCGCTACGGGCAAACAACGTCGTGTTCAACGTGCGCGCGCTCGGACAGTTGTGGCGCTTCGCGCCAAAACGCGCGCGCTAGTTGCGTTCGCAGCACACAACGCCATCAACGCACCACAACGCCATCAACGACCGCAGCGTCGTCTTCTTCGGCCTCGACACGCGCATCGTTCGGCCAAACCCCGTGCGTCAAGAAATCGCTCAACGGACGGAACGTGCGCCGATGCTGCATCGACGGCCCATGCAAGCGCAGCGCCCGCGCGTGAACCGCCGTACCGTAGCCCTTGTGGGCCGCGAAGCCATACGCGGGCAGATACCGCGACAACATCACCATCAAACGGTCGCGGGCCACCTTTGCCACCACCGAGGCCGCCGCGATCGACAAACTGATCGAATCACCCCGAATCAGCGAACGCTGTGGGTGGGGCCAATGTTCCAACCGCACCGCATCGATCAACAGCGCATTGGGCATTATCGGCAGGCGTAGCACCGCGATCTGCATCGCCAAACGCGTCGCGTTCAGGATACCGTGCGTATCGATCACATGGGCGGGCACCGCCCCGATGCCCCATCCCACCGCCAGCGACAGCACCTGTTCGCACAACTCGGCCCGCTGCCGAGCCGTGAGCGCCTTAGAATCATCGACTCCAGCCAACAACTCGGGCTGTTCCAGCACCCGCTGCGGCAACACCACCGCCGCCGCCACCACCGGCCCGGCCCAACACCCGCGCCCGACCTCATCGACGCCAGCGATCACGCGTCGGCCAGCATTCCAAAGCTTCAGTTCCTCAACAACAGTTGGCGACATAGTACCACGTTTCGAAAAGCAAGCCGCACCTACGCAGGCTTATGTGCCAGAATCAGATGCACACGGCTCTCCGGCGCGCTCTCCCAGCGCTCCTCAATCGCGAACCCCACCTGCGCCAGCCGCTCGCCCACCACCGAGCGGGGCGGATCATCGGCGGCAGCGACGGGCGTGCTTAAGCCCGCCAGCCAATACGCCAGCGCCACCGCACGCTCGTACAAGCCCACACGCTCGAACACGGCGGCCAGCACAATCACCACGCGGCCATCGGGGCGCAGCACACGCCACATATCGGCGATCGTGGCGGGGTCCACAATATATTCCGACGGAAAAGTAGCAATGATCGTGTCGAAGGAAGCCGAGGGAAAAGGCAACGCCTGCGCTGTCGCCCGTACCAAGCGGAATGGCAACGCAGCACGCCGCAAACGCCGCCGCGTGAGCGCCAACATCTGCGCCGAACTATCGAGGCCGACCAACGGTAGCGAACCAGCAGCGAGCGTTTGATGCAACCCGCCAGTACCGCAGCCGAGCTCCAGCACACTGCCCCGTAAATACGGCAATGCCGCACGTCTCCACATAGCCCAATGGCCACGCGAGACGGCGGCAGCAACACCGTCATACGTCCAGGCAAACTCGCGATAAAAGCGATCGAAAGCCCAACGAATCAGTCGTTCATACGCCATACGTCGTTTCGAGCCTCGCACTAAGCGCCCTGTGCCGAAGCACAGTATACCCTAAGATGCAACGCCCGAAACCGAAAATTACCGGCGCTCCTTAATGCGAGCAGCCTTGCCGGTCAACCCGCGCAGGTAGTAGAGCTTGGCGCGGCGCACCTTACCCTGGCGAACGACTTTGATGCTCTCAATGCGGGGCGAGTGCAACAGGAAAGTGCGCTCGACACCGATGCCGTGCGAAGCGATTCGGCGAATGGTGAAGTTCTCGTTGATACCACTGCTGCGATGGCGGATGCAGACGCCCTCGAACTCCTGCACGCGCTCGCGGTTACCCTCGACAACGCGGACACCCACGCGGACAGTATCGCCGACGCGGAAGCTGGGCAGGTCGCTCTTAAACTGGCGCTGCTCGATTTCACGTAATAGTTGCTCGGACATGGCAGGCCGCTCCTTGCACAAAGAAGGGGGGGTCACCCAGCGCATGCCTGGCACCCCCCGGACCAGATACATTTTACACGCAAACTGCTGCGATTATAGCATACAGTTGCTATCCAAGCAAATAGGAATGTGCGTCGTTCTATCGGACTGGCCACACAGCGGGATTGTGCATCCCCAACGCGCACCCATCGAGCTACAAGAAGCGCTACTGTGTCGCCGCAACTTCCACAACCTCGCAGATGTAGTGTAAAATCTGCAAGTGCGCCTCTTGGATGCGTGCGGTGTCGTTGCTGGCCACGATCAAAGACAAATCGGCGAGCTCGCGGGCTGCGCCACCATCCTTGCCCAGCAGCGCGATGCTCGTCGCACCAGCGGTCTTCGCAGCCCGCAGCGCCTCCACGATATTGCCGGAATTGCCGCTTGTGCTAAAGCAGAGCATGACATCGCCGGGGCGCGCTAGGCCAGCGATCTGCCGGGCGAACACCTGGTCGTAGCCAAAATCATTGGCGATGCACGTCAAAGCCGCCGAATCGGCGGTCAGCGCCACAGCAGGCAAGGCCCGCCGATTGCTACGGAAACGCCCGATCAACTCCTCGGCGAGGTGCTGCGCATCGGTAGCGCTGCCGCCATTGCCGCAGGTAAGCAACATATGTCCGTTTAACACCGCATCGCGCACAGTCGCGGCGATCTGCTCGATCTGCTCGGCCTGTGCTGCAAGCGATTGAATAACCGCCACGCTCGTTGTAAGCTGTTCGCGGATTGAAAGAGCCACAGAATCCTCCAAATGATATCGAAAGCCAACGCGGATTCTAGTAGAATCATAGGCAATGCGCAACTACGCCGCTTGTCGGCTGGCGAACGAAGGAGTTAGCATGAAACACGATCCCGCATCGACAGCACCACAGGCGGCTCGGCGAGGGCTCCGGCCATTCGAGTTGATCCTGCTCGTCCTCCTTACCATCTCCCTGCTTGTGCACGCGCTCACCATCACCCAACTGCTACAGGTGCGTACGCTGTTGCGGGATCAGATCAGCCAACTGGCCGAGGGCGTGAGCAACGCCAAACAACAGACGCTCAGTTACAATCTGCCGATCAATGAGACCTTCCCCGTCGAACTCGACGTGCCCGTTCGTGAATCGATGAATATCCCCATCCAGACCGAGGTGCGCATCACCGAGACGATCAACGTGCCGCTCGATACGGGCATCGCGGGCACCATCGTGGTGCCCATTCCTCTCGATGTGACCGTGCCCGTCAATACCACCGTGCCGTTCGAGTTGGATCAAACCGTCCATATCTCGACCACCGTGCCGATCCAGTTCGATGTGCCGATCAACATCGAGCTAAATACCCCGCCCTTTAGCGCATACCTCGATCAACTGCGCGAAAGATTGCTTGCACTGCTGGAGCGGTTCTGACAGGTGACTCGGTGACTTGGTGACTTGGTGACCCGATGACTCGGTGACTGAGCAAGCAACACCCACCAACCCACCTATGAGACTTGGCAACTCATCACAACAACACACCACTGAAAAACGTCCGCATACTTGGGGTCGAGAGGCTAAGTGCATCGTTTTTTAAATCTTCCACAGTTCTCATTATCATTTCGAACGAGCCGACAGGCGACGCGAGAAATCTCGTTGATTCGCATTGCGGTGCACGTTGAGATCTCTCACATTCGTTCGAGATGACAGCGCTTTTCGTTGAACATAAAAATGTTAAATTTTTCCAAAACAGAGCACTAAGTGCATCGTTTTTTAAATCTTTCACTGTTCTCATTGTCATTTCGAACGAGCCGCCAGGCGACGTGAGAAATCTCATTGCTCCGCATTGTAGTGCGCGTTGAGATCTCTCCCCATTCGCTTCGCTCAGGGCTTCGACCGTTCGAGACGACAGCGCTTTTCGTTGGATCGGAAAGTGTGAAAAACTTCTAAAACCGTGCACTAAGCCCCGGTCGTGGGTTTCCAAAGGGGCCGCGTCGGCCCTTTGGGCCTGCGCAGCATCCCACGCTCCTGGGCCTAGCGCCCAGCAAACTCATCACAAAACCCCATTATTTCCCCATTCACTGGCACGTCGATTGCCTTACGCTCCAAATTTATAACCACGAAACAGAAAATAGATGGTTAGAAAGAGAAATTATGATTAACACAGGGCAAACTGCGGCCAGCAACATTATCGAAGCGCGCGATCTCACACGCAGCTTCAGCAGCGATACAGGCGTGTTCGATGTCTCGTTCGCCCTCCCGCAGGGCGCGATCCTCGGGCTGATCGGGCCGAGCGGCAGCGGCAAAACCACTACAGTGCGCCTGATGACAGGTCTGCTCTCGCCCGAGCGCGGCAGCGTGCGCGTCCTCGGCCAAGAGGCGATCACCTTCACCACCCGCACCCGCGAGCGGATCGGCTATATGCCACAGGACTTTGTGCTCTACCCCAACCTCACCGTCTCGGAGAACCTGAACTTCGTCGCATCGCTCTACGGCATGGGCTACCTCAAGCGGCGCGAGCATTTGACTCGCGTGCTCGAACTGGTCGAGCTTCAGGATGCGCGGCGTCGCCTGGGCCACCAACTGTCGGGCGGCATGCAGCGGCGGCTGGCGCTGGCCTGCGCGCTCGTACACAACCCTGTGCTGCTCTTCGCCGACGAACCGACCGCCGGCATCGACCCGGTGCTGCGCGGCGTGTTCTGGCAGTACTTCCGCGAACTGCGCGAGCAAGGCCACACCCTCGTAATCACCACGCAATACGTGGGCGAGGCGGCCTACTGCGACCTGGTAGGCGTGATGCGCAACGGGCGCCTGCTCCACCTCAACACGCCCGACGAGCTGCGGCGGATCGCGTTGGGAGGCGAGGTCATCAAACTCGTGCTGCCACCCACGCAGGTCATCGACGCGATGCAGATCCTGCAGCGCTTCCCCGCCGTGAACGATGTGCGCCGCTCGCGCAACGAGCCGGGCCTGCTGTATGTCTACACCGAGCAAGCCAGCACCACGCTGCCGCAACTGTTCACGCTGTTCGAGCAGCACCCCGATATCACCATCGAGCAGGCACAGGAGTACCAGCCGCCGTTCGACGACCTGTTTATTCGCCTGATGGAACGAGAAGACGCACAAGGAGCACAGGCATGAAAGCACTCATCCGACTACTCTCGTTCTTCGGCAAAGAGTTTCACGAGATACGGCGGCAACCCCGCCTGATCCTCAGCCTGATCTTCGGGCCGTTCCTGATCCTGTTGCTGTTCGGCATCGGCTACGCGGGCGAGCAACCGCGCCTACGCACGGCGCTCGTGCTGCCAGCCAACAGCTCCGAGGATTTCGACAGCGCCGAGTTCGAGCAGGCCATCTCCACCAACTTCGAGATCGTGCACAGCGGCACCGACGAGCAAGCCGCCATGCAGTTGCTGCGCACGGGCCAAGTCGATGTTGTCGAAATCATCCCCGGCGATATTCAAGAGCGGATGATGCGCAACGAGCAATCGCCGCTCGAACTGCGCTACAACGAGATCGATCCGCTCTCCGAACAGTGGATTCAGTACCTGGGCTACGCCCAAGTCACCGAGATCAACCGAGCGATCCAGCGCGTCGCCATCGCAGATCTGCAAGAGGAACTGGCGCAGAACGGCGTCACATCGAACGTCACAGCGGAAGTGCTGGTATCACCGATCCAGCAGCAGTACGCCAACCTGCGGGGCAGCTCGCTCGATGTGATGAGCTTCTACGCACCCAGCGTGTTGGCCCTGATCGTTCAGCACATCGCCGTCACCTTGGCGTCGCTGTCGTTGGTGCGCGAGCGCCTGCAAGGCTCATTCGAGCTATTTCGCATCGCGCCCGTCTCGCCGCTGCAAGTGCTGTTGGGCAAATACATCGGCTATTTGCTCTACATCGGTCTGATCATCGCCGCGCTGGTCGGCCTGATGATCTGGCCGATCATGCTCGGCGTGCCGTTCCTTGGTGACGTTGCCGAGTTCGCAGGCTTCGCGGCGCTGCTCGTCTTGGCGTCGTTGGGGATCGGCTTCCTGATCTCGATGTACTCCAAAACCGAGAGCCAAGCCGTCCAGCTTTCGATGCTGGTGCTGCTCCTGTCGGTCTTTTTCAGCGGCTTCTTTCTGCCGCTCAAGAACTTTCTATCGCCGATTGATCTGGTGGGCTATGCGTTGCCGATCACCCATGGCATTATGGGCTTCCAGGCGATCATGCTACGAGGCATCTCACCGAGCACATTCACCTGGCTGGCATTGGCGGCATTGGCTGGGGGGTTGTTTGTGGTGGTAGCGCTCGTGGCGCAGTGGAACTTCCGACGTAGCTAATACTGCTGTCTGCGCCCATTCAGCCACCACTGGAGCAGGCGCTGCCATAACGAGAGGCGCCTGGTGAGCGGTAATCGGTCACTGCGATAGATGTGCCCGTCGCGATCCATAATCATCCCCTGGGGGAGCCGCTCATCTCCAGGGGATGGCGGGGGAGCTTGATATCTGCTCATCGGTGTGCCTTTCTGACTACAAATGCAGTACTCTTTCAGATCGCCAATGAGCTGATTACCCGTGGCTCAATTGCGAGCCTTGATTATCATACGGACCCACGCCGCTGCCCGCTAGGATGAAACATCCAGAATCGCGCACCATCATTTGTGCGATTCATCCAATGTGTTCGCTAGAGGGCTAGTTGGCGGGCACGAAGTAGGCCGACAACAACTGCGTATACACATCGATCACCTGCGGATAGACCGTCTGATCGAACTCATCCTCGTGCAAACCGATAAAGAACAGCCCCCGCATCAAGCCCGAGAGCAGGCGCGGCTCGCAGTTGAAGCGTACGCCCGTGCGCTCCCACGCGGCGATGAACTGCGCCGCAAACGCGTCGTCGGGGCCGAAGTGGCCCTGCAGCACCTTGGGCGGCAGCTTGCGCGACAGGTACTCGTACTCCTCGCGGCTGAAGTGCGTGAACAGCGAGTTGTTCTTCCACAGCTCCAGGGCCGTGTGCAGCAACTCGCGCATGCGCTGGCGGGGCGGCAGGTCGGTGCGGGCGATCTGCTTGAGCAGCGTCGCGCGGAAATTCGCCTCGAACTGTTCGAGCAGTTCGAAGAACAGCATCTCCTTCGACTCGAAAAAGAGATAGAAGGCGCCCTTGGAAATACCGGCGGCCTGTGCCAGATCAGCCACGTTAGTCTTGCGAGGGCCGTAGGCTTCGAATAGCGCCCGTCCCTGTTCGAGCAGCGTTGCGCGGATCTGAGCGCGCTCCTGTTCAGTGAAACCCTTTGGCATATTGGTCCTTTGTTACAATATGTCTTGAAAAGTCATATGGTCATATCTATGATACCACGGCTGTCAAGAGGTTCAGCACATTATTAAATCGATTTCGGAAACGGATTTATAATACGCAGGACAACACGCTTATCAGCTCAATTAAGGACACTATATGATTACGCTTCCTGCTTTCGCTGAGGACTTTTTGTTACGCTCCGATATGGCGTTTTTCAACCACGGAAGCTTTGGGGCATGCCCACGACCTGTCTTTGAGACATTCCAAAACTGGCAGCGTAAGCTGGAAGAACAGCCGGTGGAGTTTTTGGGACGGAAGATCAACGGGTTTCTTGAAGTTGCGCGTCTCGCACTGGCGGAACATCTCAACGCCAATGCCGACGACCTGGTGTACATCCCGAATGCCACGTATGGCGTGAATATCGTGGCGCATTCGCTCAAACTCCAGCCCGGCGATGAGATTCTGAGCAGCAATCACGAATACGGTGCTTGTGAGCGCGCGTGGCGCTTCAACTGCTACCGCACCGGCGCGACCTACATCTCGCAGGAGATCGATCTGGAGCACACGAGCGCGGAGGCGTGGGTCGAGCAGTTGTGGCAGGGCGTCACGCCGCGCACCAAGGTCATCTACCTGAGCCACATCACCTCGCCCACCGCCACGATCTTCCCGATCGCTGAGGTGTGCCGCCGCGCACGGGCCGAGGGGATTATGACGGTGATCGACGGGGCACACGCGCCCGGCCAGATCGAAATCGATCTCGCCGCGCTCGACGCCGATTTCTACACGGGCAACTGCCATAAGTGGTTGTGCAGCCCCAAGAGCGCGGGCTTCCTGTACGCCCGGCGCGAGCTTCAAGACTTGCTCGACCCGCTGGTGGTGAGCTGGGGCTGGAAGAGCCGCGCACCCCGCCCATCGCGGTTCCTCGACATCTTCGAGTGGCGCGGCACGCACGATCCTGCGTCGTACTTGGCGGTTCCAGCCGCGATCAACTATCAGAACGAACACAATTGGCCCGCCGTGCGGGAAGCCTGCCACGCCCTGGCCTGCGAGGCCCGTGAGCGCGTAAGCGAACTGACGGGTGTGCCGATGGTCCACGATCAATCAACGATGTGGTGGAGCCAAATGACGCTGCTGTCGCTGCCAGATTCGTGTGACGTCTCGCTGGTCAAGAGTCGCCTGTGGGACGAGTTCGCGATCGAAATCCCCGAGGTGCAGTGGAACGGACGCAAATTCTTGCGCATCTCGGTGCAGGCGTACAATAGCCCAGCACAGATCGATCGGCTGTTGGAGGGCTTGAAGGTCGTGCTTGGCTAGCGCGATCCAGAAGCTGTGGGGCGGCCTTCTAGGGCCGCTCTTCTGTTTTGAAGCGGGGAAAGCGATGTCGAGGCGCGGGGTTGTAGCAGCACCTCGACATCTCTAGAAACTGACATCACTCATTGGGCTTGCGACTGACCTGGAAGCGACATACCGCACCACCGTTAGCGATGCACTCCGTCTCGTCGACACGATACTCTTCACTAGTGGCCCAGCGTATCGCCTCTTGGTAAAAGCCCAGGGGTATGTAACAGATGCCGTGATCGGCGTGATTGCCAGCGCAGTACGGGCACTCGCTGATCTCGACAAAGAAGCCCTCCGGCGTATCGTAGGTGCGGTGCGGCGCTTGGAACAGTTCCTCGGCGAGTTTGGCCGAGCGCGAGAGCACCAGTTTGATTTTGGCATCGGTGGGCAGCACCTTGAACGCCGCGCCCGCTAACGCACTGAGCGTCTTGTTATGCTCGCGGAAGTGTTGCATATTGCTACGCCCGGCCCGCAAAAAGATCGGTTTAATACCACGGTCGCCAAAAATTTGGAAAGCGATATTAAACAGGTGACTCAACTCGGACACCGTGATGGAGGGCGTATCATCGTTGGGCGGCAGAACGCCGTTTTGATAATAGCGCTGCAAGCCCGCCTGTACGAACAGCATCCGCAAGCTTTTTTCACCGAGATTTTCGATGATGCTGTCACAAACGAGCCGAAGCACCGAAGATGGGAGCTGCTGTTGACTCATTGCAATCTCTCTTCTATTGCCGCTTTTCATACGGGAAAGCGAACCCTTGCACATTGCTGATTGTAACACGGCATTTGCTGCGTTCCAATACCCCGAAACCATATTACTATCGCCCGACGTCCTATGTGTAAGCGAATCGCTACAGAGAGGAAGGAGAAGGCTATGGATATCTTGATTCTGGGCGGCACTGTGTTTTTGGGGCGCGCATTGGTGGATGCTGCGCTGGCCCGTGGGCATCGGCTGACACTGTTTAATCGCGGGATTCACTCCCCCGAACTGTACCCCGATGTCGAACGTCTGCGCGGCAACCGTGGCGGCGACCTGTCAGCGCTGGAGGGACGGCGCTGGGATGCGGTTATCGATACTTCGGGCTACATTCCACGGGCGGTTGGCGCCACCGCCACGCTGCTCGCCGATGCGGTCGAGCACTACACCTTCATCTCCAGCATCTCGGTGTACGCCGACACCACCGCGCCGGGCGTAGATGAACAGGGCGCCGTGGCGGAGCTTGGCGACGCCAGCGACGAAGAAGTGAGCGGCGCGAACTACGGGGCGCTCAAGGCGCTCTGCGAGCAGGCCGCCGAACGCGCGATGCCGGGGCGAGTGTTGCAGGTGCGTCCAGGGCTGATCGTCGGCCCGCACGACCCCACCGACCGCTTTAGTTACTGGCCCGCCCGCGTCGCCGAGGGTGGTCGCGTGCTTGCGCCGAACCGGCCCGAGCATCCGTTGCAAGTGATCGATGTGCGCGACCTTGCCGAGTGGACGGTGACGATGGCCGAGCAGCGCAGGGTCGGCGTGTACAACGCCACGGCTCCAGCGGGCGCGCAGAACTTCGGCGAACTGCTGGAAGTGAGCCGCGCGGTCAGCGGCAGCGCTGCCGAGTTGACTTGGGTTGATGAGGCGTTTCTGCTGGAGCAGGGCGTACAGCCGTGGGTGGAGTTGCCGCTGTGGCTACCCAGCGCTGATAGCGGGCTGATGGCGGTGAGCGTGCGCAAAGCGCTGGATGCCGGGCTGACGCTGCGCCCGCTCGACGAGACAGTGCGCGATACCCTGGCGTGGCTGGCAACCCGCCCCGCCGACCACACCTGGCGGGCTGGTCTCACCCGCACCCGCGAAGCCGAGCTACTACACACCTGGCAGTCGCGTTAGAATTATTATGTCAATACGACCACAGATTTCGCAGATGTGAATGCAGCGTAGTGACGAGGTTCGCTATGCATTCACATCGAAAAGCACTGTCATTCTGAACGGAGCGTAGCGCGGTGAAGAATCTCCCAGCGCACCCACAACGAAACACAATGCCATGCATTGCAATGCTTTGCCGAGCTGTCAGATGCATCAAAATCGCATTTTCAGCATTAGAAAGCCCTAAAAATCGCCTGACAGATCAAACTCAATATCATTCATTGTTTTCGTTGAAGCATCGGTGAGATCTCTCACTTCGCCTGACGGCTTGTTCGAGATGACAATGGTTTTCACTGTCATTCCGAATGGAGTGCGCAGCACGAAGTGAGGAATCTCATTGTTCTGCATTGAAACATACATTGAGATCTCTCATTTCATTCGAGATGACAGTGCGTTTCGTTGCTTCCTCGATGAGATCCTTCACTTCGCCTTCGGCTCGTTCAGGATGACAGCGCTTTTTCGTTGGGTTTTACTAATCCCGTTACAAGCAAATCTGTGTAATCTGCGTAATCTGTGGATGATCAACTTACGTTCTCAAGCCGTAGTCGGCGCAGGGTTTGGGCATTGATCGCCACGATGATGGTGCTGAGCGACATCAGCAGCGCGCCCACCCAGGCCGGTAGCACGATGCCCGCGCCCGCCAGCACGCCAGCGGCCAGCGGCAACGCCAGCGCGTTGTAGCCGATCGCCCAAGCCAGGTTCTGCACCATCTTGTTGTAACTGGCTCGACTGAGCGTCACGATCTTGGCGATATCGCGGGGATCGTTGCGCACCAGCACAATCCCCGCCGCTGCCCGCGCCACATCGGTGCCAGCACCGATCGCGATGCCCACATCGGCTTGGGCCAGCGCGGGCGCATCGTTAACGCCATCGCCCACCATCGCCACCACCGCGCCGCCTCGTTGGAGCTGGGCGATCTCGGCGGCCTTGTGCTTGGGCAGCACCTGTGCGATGTAGCGCTCGATCCCAAGCTCGCGCGCCACCCATCCCGCCACATCGTTGCTATCACCCGTCAGCATCACCACCTCGATCTGCTGAGCGTTCAGCGCCCGCACCGCCTCGTGCGATTCGGGGCGGATCACATCGGCTAGGGCCAGTGCGGCGCGCACCACACCCTGCTCGAACAAGTACACCACCGTCTGCCCTGCCGCGCCCCATTCCTGCGCCGCCCGTTCAAGCGCTGATGGCAGCGTGCTGTTCTGCTCGGCCAGCAGTTGCGGACCGCCGATCTGCCAGGTATGACCCGCGATCTGCGCCTGCACCCCACGGCCCGGCAACGCCTCAAACCCTTCGACGGCGGGCAATTCCACATCGCGCTCTTCCGCCGCCCTGCGGATCGCCTGCGCGATCGGATGCTCGCTATCGCCTTCGAGCGCCGCCGCCAGCGCCAACGCCTGCTGCTCGTCTAGATTGTCCGTAGCGAGCGCCACCACGCCCTGCTCACCCTGGGTCAGCGTGCCCGTCTTGTCGAACACCACCGTGGTGAGGTTGCGAGCCTGCTCCAACGCCAGTCGGTCGCGCACCAGGATGCCGTTGCGGGCCGAGAGCGTGGTGCTGATCGCGATCACCAACGGGATCGCCAGGCCCAGTGCGTGCGGGCAGGCCACCACCAGCACCGTCACCACCCGTTCCAGTGTGTAGGCATCGAAGCCCCGCGCGATGCTCCAGCCGATCAGCGTGATCAGCGCGAAGCCTAGCGCCACCCATGTTAGCCAGTACGCGGCCTGGTTGGCGAGATCCTGCGCGCGGGAGCGGCTGTTCTGCGCCTCAGCCACCAGCCGCATAATGCCCGCCAACGCCGTGTTGTCGCCGATATTGGTGATGCTCACGCGCAGCGAGCCGCGCCCATTGACCGTGCCTGCGATCACTGTATCGCCGGGGCGCTTGGTGACGGGACGGCTCTCACCCGTGATCATCGACTCGTTCAGGTCGCTCTCGCCCTGCTGTACCTGCCCATCGGCGGGGACGCTCGCGCCGGGCCGCACCAACACCAGATCGCCGGGACGCAACGCGCTCACCGCCACGATCTCGCTCTGATCACCGTTTAGGCGCTCTGCTGTATCGGGCAGTAGCTTGGCAAGTTCGTTGAGGGCGCTCTGAGCGCTGCCCACCGCCCGCAGCTCAAGCCAATGCCCCAACAGCATCACCGTTACCAGCGTGGCCAACTCCCAGTAGAAGTCCATGCCCTCCAGCAGACCGAGCGTGATCGCGATGCTGTAGAGGTACGCCGTGGTGATCGCCAGCGACACCAGCGTCATCATGCCTGGACGGCGGGCCTGCAACTCGCCCACCGCGCCGCTCAGGAACACCCACCCACAGTAGAAGTAGATGATGCTGCCGAATACGGGGCTGATCAACGCCGAGCCAGGGAAACGCGGGGCGCTGTAATTCAATAGCATCTGGATCATCTCGGAGTACAACACGATCGGGATGGTGAGCAGCAGCGCTATCCAAAACGGGCGCTTGAACATCTCGGGCGAATGGCCTGCATGTCCGTTATGGTGAGCCTGATCCTGATGGGATTGCGATGAGGAAGTGGCGTGTTGGTGATGGTCGTGATGCTCGTCGTGATGCTCGTCGTGGTGCTGGTGGGCTTCTGGCTGGTGCGACGTGGGGGTGTGATGCTGATCGTGTGGGCCCGTCGTCATAGGGCGCTCCTTCTAGTTGATCGGCGTCACGTATTGATACGGCTTCCTAGTGCGTGTTGGATGGCTTATGCGATGCCCACTAAATAATAAAATATGACTGAAAAAGTCATATGGTTAAACAATGGAACGCAGCGAAATGAAGAATCTCCCTGTCTCGTGCGGCCTTGAGCGTTTAGTTTCCACGCTTCGTTGTTTCTTCGATGAGATCCTTCACTTCGCCTTCGGCTCCGTTCAGGATGACGGCGCGTTTCGTTGTTTCCTCAGTGAGATCTCTCATTTCGCCTGACGGCTCATTCGAGATGACAGTGTTTTTCGTTGTTTTTCGCTGAACAACGGTCATTCTGAGATGACAGTGCTTTCTATCGTTTTTCACTGTCATTCCGAATGGAGTGCACAGCACGGAGTGAGGAATCTCATTGTTTCCTCATTGCAGTTCACATTACTGCTCACAGAATGGCTTAGCTAGAGGAACGCCGAAACATTGATACAATCGATGAATTCACCAGTGTAAGAGAGCTTTTATTTTATTATATCCAGAAAAGTCATACGGTCATACAATGTATGAAATCTTGGGAGTATAATGCGGCCATGCAAACCGCGATACAGAGGGAGCACGAGGTATGTCTCAGGAACAGACCCGCGAGGAGTTGCTCGCTGAGTTCGAGGCCGCCAGCGCCGCGTTGCTGGCAGTGTTACCGCGTTTCACCGAGGAGCAATGGTTCGCAGCCGAGCGCAACGATGGCTGGAGGGTTCACGATATCGTGGCACACATCTCCGATTCCAACTACGCTCTGGCGCTGATGGCGCTTGGTCAACTCACCCCACCGCGTCCGCTGAACGAGCAAACCGGTTGGATGGATGATATCGATTCGATCAACCAGGAGCGCCGCGAGAAGAACGCCAGCCTGCCCCGTGAGAAGGTGCTGGATCGCACCAACAAGGCGCTTGCCCAAGTGCGGAGCGCGATCGAGCAGATCGAGGATTTGGATGGGCCTGGTCCCTTTGGCCCGCAGATCACGCGCCGCCAAATATTGCAACGGATTGTGCGCCATATCAACGAGCACTGCAGTGAGCTAGAGGAACTGCTGAAGTAACAACGAAAAGGGCGTATGCGACTGTTGCATACGCCCTTCGCATTGCTCAAGCGAACGTTACTGATTGTCGTCGAGGCGTGTTGTCTCGCCGGTGGCTGGCTCGCGCTCGATCGGCACATCCTGCGCGGCATTGGGGCTGGCAGAAGCATCGGATTCGAGCCGATCCACCAACTTGCGCAGTTGGTTGTTCAGGTGAGCGATGCCGTTGACGATCGTCTCCTGCAGGTCGTGCACGGCCTTGCTCTCGCGAGCCTGCGCGAACATCTGGCGACCGCGCTCCTCGGCCTGCTGAATGCGCGGGTTGCTCTGCAGCGATTGGAGGGTGGCCTTGATCTGAGTAGACATTTCGTGAACACCGCCGACAAGATCGCGTTGAAGTTGCTTGGCCTGCTCACTCTCGATCGCGGCACGAAACGCTGCTTCGAGCTGTTGACCCATCTCGCGTAGCTCACTCGCTAAATCGCTGGCGGCGTTGCGAGTATCGTCGTCTTGCGACTGGTTCGGGTTTTGGTTTGACATTTCTTTCTCCTCTATTAAACCACACAGACCAAGCGGTTGTGGCGGGAAGCTATTCTTCACAACATATGACGTTCGATTACAACGATTAGGTGCAGCAACGGAACGATATTTTTGAGGATAGATGAGCAGTTTTCCGGCTAAAGGTGTATAAATCCTAATCTAACGCTCATAGTGGCCTATGCTATAATAGGTATTAAAGCAAAAACCGTTCCAAGACGCACTCGCACCACCTAATAGGACGTACCATCCATGCAAGAATCGCGTCCACTGATAGGCTCAGTTAGAGAGCAAGTCAGGCTACGCCGGAGCAAACTATTGAATGCAAGTTTGCTTGTTATTGGGTCACTGATGGGAGTTAGCGCTGGAGCAAACATAGCGCTGCAATATCAAAACGAAGGTTTTAGCATTGCCTTGACAAGCGCAGTGCTATTACTTGTCGGAGCAGCCTGGCTGATCGTTGCATATATCCTCAGCCGTCGGCGCTATTTACGGGTAGCAGGTATGATGGTCGTTGTGCTTGTGATCGCCGTATTGGCGCTGCTCACGTACCTCGTCCCCACCTACACCCAGAATCTCCTGCCTTTTACGGCGCTGCCTGTCGTCTTAGCTGCCCTGCTGATCGGACACCGTTCACCGTATTTCGCCGCGTTCCTCACGATTATTGCGATTATTGGCGCAATTGTTGCACAAACCTATTACCCCGCACCAGAGGTGCTCGTCCTCCCGCCGCCCGATCTGGCGAGCTCGGTGGCGTTGACCACCCTCGCACTGTTTCTGCTCGCGCTCACCTTGGCCCCGTTGCGCGGCGAGGTGGCTCGGCTGTTCAGTCAAGTGCAGCGCGATGAGATCGCGCAGTGGCAGGCCAATCAGGGTCTCGAAGAGGCCAAGCAGGCCCGCGAACAAGCGCTCGCTCACATCAAATGGCAGCAGCAACATGCCGACCGCATCTTGGCGCGGATTTCCGATGGAGCGCTCGCGGTGAACGAGAAGGGCGTGATCCACCAGGCGAACCAGGCCGCCCGTCGTCTATGGAGCGAGGTGGTCGGCGGCGATCTGCTCTCCGTCCCCTTCGACCAAGTGAAACAGGCGCTCGGCGGAAGCACCCCCGCTAATCAGTATGTCGAGATTGTGCCGCTCGGCGATACTCCGCCGGATGGCTTGCGTTGTTATACGCACATCCTGTTGGATCGACGAGAGCGAGCGCGCTACATCCACTTGCGCAGCGAGTTGATGAACCTCCTCGCTAGCGAAATGCGCAATCCGCTCACCTCGATGGTGACAGCGCTGGAGATGACGCTGGGCCAGAACCTGCCCGAAGGCGCTGATCGGGTGTTGGTGGGCGCGCGCCGCAGCGGACAACGCCTGCTCGACCTTGTGACGACGATGCTCGAGATCGACCAGATCGAGCGCGACCCCTCGATATTGCAGCGCTCCATTACGCAGTTGCGGCCAGTGATCGAAGCGGGCATCGCGCAGACGGCGCCGCTCGCGCAGCAGAGCGCGGTCACGACGGTGGTGGAGTACAGCGGCGATGGTCCCGTGCTGATCGACGCCGAGCGCCTGAGCCGCGCCTTCGTCTACCTGCTTGAGACGGCGCTGCGCCACAGCCCGCCCTACAGCACCGTGCAGGTGCGCATCGAGCGCCCGAACGGCTCGCTGGTGGTGCGCATCAGCGACCAAGGCGCTGGGTTCACTCCCGAGCAGCGCGCCACGTTCTTTGAGCAGGGCGGAGGCGTGCAGAACCGCGCCGCTTCGCCGTTGGGCTTGGCGTTCAGCAAACTGCTGATCGAAACGCACGGCGGACGCATCTGGGTCGAGAGCGCCGAAAGTTCCGGCACGACCTATATCTTCACGCTTCCCGTTGTGCAACAAGATATAGCGGTTGGACAAGGATAAACGCAGATCAGCCTGTTTTGTAAGTGGAGGAGGAGTGCCTAACGGTGGCATTCCTCCTCCACTTCTGGTATGCTATCTAATCACGAATAGGGTTGAACAGATGGATGGCGATGATGCGTTTCCTCACGATCAGCGATGAAGTTGTCCCCGCGATTTATAGCCTAAACATTAAAGATCGATTCCCTGAGATTCAAACAGTTTTGAGTTGTGGCGATCTACCGCCATACTATCTCGAATTTGTCGTCACGATGTTGGGGGTGCCCTGTTTTTATGTGCAAGGAAATCACGATAAGCCGGAGATCAGCGATACAGGAGAGGAGATAACCGAGCCGCGCGGATGCATATCGCTCGAAGGGCGCACGGTCTATCACGAAGGCTGGTTGCTCGGTGGGTTAGGAGGCAGCCTGCGCTACAACAACGAACCCGGCGCACAGTACACCGAACGACAAATGTTGATGCGCCTCTGGCTCCTAACGCCTCGTCTGTTCTTCAACCGCCTGCGGTATGGTCGCTACATTGACATTATGTTAACTCATGCACCGCCGCTCGGCATCCACAACGGGCCAGATCTCCCGCACCGTGGGTTTCGTGCCCTGCTGCTGTTGATGGATCGTTTCTCGCCGCGCTACTTGATCCATGGTCACATTCACCGTTCGTATGGGTTTAGCGCGGTCACAGAGACACATTACAAGCGGACGATCGTTCTGAATACGGCTGGATACCGCTTGCTCACTATCGAGCCACACAGTTCTACAGCAACCTCCGAATCAGAACCGTTAGGATGATAGTCACTCTTAGGAAGCGTGTTAGAAAGGGGCATTGCCGCGATTGCGGCTTTGGATATGGATCGCTCATCGGTTAATCGTGCGGCCCAACAACACTTCCAAGAAGCCCGCCGCAAAGCCCAACTTGCCGCTATCATCGGATTACTGCGAGGAGAGCCGAGCGACATGATCTCGTTCGAGGAGGTGCGCGCGCGCCTGAACGTGCGTGGACAGCGCTACCTCGGTTATCAGACGGTGAAACTCGACGCGATTATCGGCAGCGAGGGGCGTTACGACGACTTCGACCGCCACTTCCTACCCCGCTCCGATTCGCTCAAGACGCGCTGGAGCCGTATCGATCAGGCGATGCAGGACTCGATCGTGCTGCCGCCGATCGACCTCTACAAGATTGGCAACGTCTACTTTGTGCGAGATGGCAACCACCGCGTCTCGGTGGCGCGACAGCTCGGCGCCGCGTACATCGATGCGCAGGTGATCGAACTGATCACCGACATCCCGCTCGATCCCGATCTGAGCGTGCGCGATCTGCTGCTGAAGGAGGAGTACAGCGACTTCCTCGAATGGACGAACTTGCACGCCCTTCGCCCCGACGAGCGGATCGAGTTCAGCGAGCTCGGTGGCTATCTCGACCTTGTGCGCCATATCAACGCGCACCGCTACTACCTCGGCCAAGAGCAGAAACGCGAGATCCCACGCGACGAAGCGGTCGCATCGTGGTACGACAATGTGTACATGCCGATCGTGAAGGTGATCCGCGAACAGCAGATGCTTGAGCAGTTTCCAGGTCGCACCGAGGCCGATCTGTACCGCTGGATTATGGATCATCGCTGGTTTATGCGCGAGCGGATCGGGCAGGACCCCGGGCCAGTCGCCGCCGCCAACGATTATGTAAAACTCTTTGGGCATGGGAAGATCGGCACGATGGCTCGGAAGGCGCTGAATGCGACGCGTATCGGCCCTATCTTTCAGAATGTGTTTGAGACGGTGCGCAAATGGCTGCCATTCAAGAAACGCAACAAAGGAAATGCCAAGTGACTCAGCCCGAATCGCCCACCACCAAGCCGCTGCCGTGTTCTGCCGAGCGGATTGCGGCGCTCTGCAACGAATACCCGACGCCGTTCTACCTCTACGATGCCGAGGGCATCCGCGCCAGCCTGCGGGCACTGCAACAGGCCTTCAGTTGGGCGCCGTCGTTCAAGGAATACTTCGCCGTCAAAGCCACGCCGAACCCGTCGATCCTGGCGTTGCTGCGCGCCGAAGGCAGCGGTGCCGACGCCAGTTCGCTGGCCGAACTGCGCCTCGCCGAGCGCGTGGGTATGCGCGGCGACGAGATTATGTTCACCTCCAACGATACGCCCGCCAACGAATTCCAGGTGGCCCGCGAGCTTGGCGCGATCATCAACCTCGATGACATCACGCACCTGCCGTTTTTGGCGCAGCACGCCGGCCTGCCCGATACGCTCTGCTTCCGCTACAATCCCGGGCCGCGCCGCACGGGCAACGCCATCATCGGCAACCCCGTCGAAGCGAAGTACGGGCTGACCTACGAGCAGCTTTTCGAGGCGTACGCTGCCGCAAAACAACAGGGCGTGCAGCGCTTCGGCCTGCACACTATGGTCGCCTCCAACGAGCTTGAGCCGCGCTACTTTGTGGAGACCGCCAGCATGCTGTTCCGCTTGGTGGTCGAGTTGCAGCAGCGCATCGGTGTGCGCTGTGCGTTCGTGAATCTGGGTGGCGGCATCGGCATCCCGTACCGACCGGAGCAAACCCCCGTCGATCTGGCAGCTGTCTCGGCGGGGATTCGCGAATGCTACGAGCGGGAGATCGTGGCGAACGGACTGCATCCGCTCGCCATCCATATGGAGTGCGGCAGACTGATCACTGGCCCGCACGGCTTTTTGATCAGTAGAGTGCGCCACATCAAGCGAACCTACAAGACATTTGTGGGCCTCGATGCCTGCATGGCCGACCTGATGCGTCCGGCGCTGTACGGCGCGTACCATCACATCACAGTGCTGGGCAAATCCGCGCAGCCGAGCGACGCACTCTACGATGTCACCGGGTCGCTGTGCGAGAACAACGACAAGTTCGCCATCGACCGCCCGCTGCCCGAGGTTGCGGTGGGTGATATCCTCGTCATCCACGATGCGGGAGCGCACGGCCACGCCATGGGCTTCAACTACAACGGCAAACTGCGCTCCGCCGAACTGCTGCTCGAAGCCGATGGCAGCGTGCGTATGATCCGCCGCGCCGAGACGCTCGACGACTACTTCGCGACGCTGAACTTTTAGCGAGGGGTTACGCTAGTTGAGCGTCACCATGCGATAGTTTAGTTCCGCGTCCACTTCATGAATATACAGTTTCCGCTCCGCAGCATCTCCTGTCACCCACAGCACGCGGTTATTATGCAACACAGCATCATCACCACGCTGAAGGTGATGCGCTTTAGTGAGGAGCTTCGCGGGACGGATGATCTGACCCTGATCATCGATCAGCATGCCATAAACGCCGTTGAATACATCTCGATTGGAAATAACTCGCCATTCTTCCCAGAGCACCATATAACGATGAATATGGAACATGAAAAGAGGAAAAAAACACACATTGCTCGCGATGCTTGCATATACTGCAAATACCGCGAGCGACGTGTGATGCTTTGGTCGTGATTGTTACGCTTCCTGAGGCTGCTCTTGTAAGGCGAGCACCGCTGCACGCACGGCATTAGTCGCCTCTTGCCAACTTGAGCGCTGGCGCAACGAGGCTTCCAAATACAGGGGAGGGCCGAATGAAACGCGCACAGAACGGGGTAGCGGCACTGAATGGCCTTTCGGCATCACAGCATCGGTGCCTTCTAACAGCGCAGGAATAACGGGAGTGTTGGGAAACTGAGCGATCAAACGCCCGATACCAGGGCGAAAGGTACCGATCTTTCCGGTGCGGCTGCGTGTCCCCTCTGGATAGATCAGCACGGCATATCCCTCGCGCAGCGCCCGTGAGACATGCCTCAGCGGGTCGCGCCGCCCTGGCGATTCACGCTCGACAGGAATAGCGTTAAACAGAATACGTGCAGCGCTCTGGCGTAACCCACCTACAAAAAAATAGTCCTGAGCAGCAGCCGCAAGCAACCGCTTTTTGAGCTCATCGGGGATCGCCGAGAACAACACTGCTGTATCGGCGTGACTCGCGTGATTCGATGCCAAAATCCAAGGGCCAGACTTAGGGATATGTTCGATTCCCGTAACTTTTGGTCGGACATAGAGCCGAACAAACAAACCGAATAGGTCACGTAGCAAAGGGGTGGCAGCGTGATGACTAACGTAAAGGCCCATGTCCTAGCTCCATCGCGGATTGATACCGTAACGCCCGAATCATACCACAACCCTCGTAAACTACAAAACGCCTTAACCAGCCTCAGCGGGATGCAGTTTTTTGGCTTGAGCAAGACCAAAATAGCGTATCACCGCAACACCAGAATGTGTTGACACAGGCGAAAAAACCGCACAACCAACCCGATGCAATGAGCCGAAAGCTATCGGAACAACCCCTTTACAGCCAGCTATCTCCCTTTTTCAGTTGCACATCAGCGATTTCTTTTTGGCTCTTTGCTGTCAAGGAGTATAATTGGGTTGGCTGAGACCAAAGCTTTTCGAGCATTGACGCAACGGGCTGGCCTATTGTAACGGCTATTTCGCCTGTAGCAGTGATGGTATACCGAATCCAGTGAGGCGAAACAGGGAGAGGATTGCCGTTTAACTCTGTAAACGACAAGCCGTTTCTATGCACTCCGCCGGATCTGGTGCGATGTTCAGAGATAATCGTGCTGAAAAGCGGAACACTTTTGATGAGCTTTGCGTCCTAACAAACAGTGGAAAAGAACTTCCGCTCGTATATGCTTGTTTTTTATCGATAAACCGAAGTTGGGGGAAAGCCTATGCGCCGGCTCATATCACTATTGCTCTTACTCGCTCTCCTTACCTCATGTGGAGGCTCCGATGGTGAGCTACCAACCATCGCGCCTGTGCCTGGGCCTTCCGGGGATACGAGCGGCCCTGCTACAATCTCCTTTGCAGTCAGCGACTACGAGAGACCAATCTTTGAGACTCTTGTTACGAAATTCACCGCAGAGAATCCTGATATCAAGGTTGTGCTAGTCCCTATTGATGATTTGCTCGACTACTCATCCGGTAACGCGCCGAGCGACTCACTCTCGATGTTGCGCCGGATCGTCTCCGGAGCCGACACATCCTCAACAAACTATATTGGCGCGAGCAGAGAGATGCAGACCAGCAATCTGTTGCTGGATCTCGCCCCTCTGATGGATGCCGATGCGTCATTCCAACGCGACGATTTCTACCCTGGTGCGCTAGAGCAGGTCACGATCGACAACCGCATCACCGTGCTGCCGCGCTATTTCAACGCACAGATTCTGAGCTACAACAAAGAGCTCTTCGCCCAAGCTGGCTTGCCCGAGCCGAAAGCGGGCTGGACATGGCTCGATCTGCTCGGCGCAGCACAGCAGATCGGTAAGCCAGGGAGCGGCGTAGGCAGAACCTACGGCTTCCTCGATATGAGCGGTGGTATGTTGACCTTGCTCTCCATGCTCAAGGAAAAGAACATCGATATACTCACCATTCCATCGAAGGATATCCAAATTGATTCGCCCGAGATCGTCCAGGCGTTCGAGCAACTGCAAGAGATGATCAAGAACAATGTCATCTACATCCCAGGATTTAGCCGTCCAATGGGTCCCAACTCCTCCGATGAGGATATCGACCCGCAGACGGTGATCCGGGAGGGACGCATTGGCATCTGGCCCGACGATATGGGGATCATCTACGCAGATGGCCAGCCGCAGTACGAGTCGTTATCCTACGAAACGGGCAAAGTACCGTACCCCGCTGGGAACGAAACCTTCCGCGCATCGGGCTTCGAGGGCTACTTCATCAGCAGTGGTACACAATACCCCAACCAGGCATGGAAGTGGATCGAGTTCCTATCGCGTCAATCCACCGAGATTGACGGCCGCTCTTCGTTTATACCTGGGCGTATTCCGGCCCGCGAATCGCTCGCTCAGACGACGGGGTTCTGGGAGGCGCTCGATCCTGCGGCAGCCGAAGCCTACAGGCAAACGCTGGCATCCGCTTCGAGCCTTCCGCCGCAGCCTGCGGATTATTTGGCGATTAGCGCGCTCTGGCAGGTCTCGTACCAACTGGTAAGCGAACCAAACGCCGATGTTCAGAAACTGCTGACGGATGCCCAGAACAATCTCAACCAAGAACTGGCGCAGATCGAGTTGACACCCACGCCAACGCCCGACACGAGCCCGGTGCTGGTCGCTACGCCCGAGCCGGACGTTGCTCCGGAGGGCAGCACGCTGATTGTGTTCAATGTGCCCGGTTACAACCCTTCGGAGTTGCGACGCTTGGCGCGCACCTTCCGCGAGCAGAATCCCCAGTACTTCGTGCAGATTCGCTCGACACAATCGTTCACCGAGCCGCTCGATATTCAGAAGCTCGCCAATACGAGCGACTGCTTCACCTGGTACACGTTACCTCAGAGCGAAGCCGAAATTAATCCCCTGCTGGATCTACAGCCGCTGTTCGATGCCGATAACGCCTTCCCGCGCGACGATTACCCGCCAGCGTTGCTCTCGGCCTATCAGAGCAATGGCAAGCTGTTTGGCCTACCGATCGCCTTTAACCTTCGCACGCTTAACTACAACCGCACCGCCTTCGATGCGGCGGGCATCCAGCCACCGACCGTGAACTGGACGCCCGACGACTTCCTCGCGGCAGCGCAAGCGCTCACCAAGGGCCAAGGCGAATCGCAGCAGTTTGGCTATGTGCCGCTCAACGGCGTGCTGTCCGACATGTTCTTCTTCACGAGCCAATTTGGCACAAGCATGACCTTGGGCGCGGGTGAGGATATCCGCCCGAACTTTGATGATCCCCGCCTGATCGAGGCGGTCCAATGGTACCTCGACCTGAGCTTGGTGCACAAAGTGATGCCCGAGATCAAGATCAGCTACCGCCGCGACGATCCGGGCTACGACGATCGTTCGTGGGAATATGCCCAGAATGGTCGCGCAGGCATGTGGTTCGCGCAGGGACCGATTTTCAACTATGTAGACCCGAACAACCCGCAAAGCTTTGAGGAGGGTGTTGCTCCGCTGCCCTTAGGCCGCCAGGGCTTATCGACCAGCGATTTCTACACGCGCGGCCTCCATATCTCGGCGCAGTCGCCCAATGCGCAGGGCTGCTGGGAGTGGTTCAAGTTCTTATCGGGCACAACCACCGAGACAATGCTGCAAGGCGGCATCCCCGCCCGTATCTCGATCGCCCAATCGGAGGGGTTCGCCGCACAAGCGACCGAAGGCCAGGTTGAGTTGTACCAGGCCTACAGCGATGTCTTGAAGCGCGAAGGCCGCACGGGCGGCAGCCTCGATTACATGTACGGCCAGATGGACCTCTACTGGTTCTACCAGGCGCTAGATCGGGTGCTCACGGGCAAGGGCGACCTGACTCACGAGCTCACCGAGGCCCAAAAGACCACGCTGGCCTACCAGGACTGCCTCAAGCAGTACGGCAAACCTCTGAAGTTGGCGACCTGCGCGAATCAGGTTGACCCGACTTATCAAGGCTACAATACCGAGGATATGACCGATAATCCCGTGATCGGCATTCCGCTCGGCTAAACATCGATTGGGCACACCAGTCTTCGGAACTGGTGTGCCCAACGTTACAGAAAAGGCGGCAGAAAGGCCCGTGCCTTTAGGCCGGGGATGAATGCCGTC
>ERZ777003.1236-NODE-1236-length-40582-cov-45.411158_pt1 | contig 40582 bp, 41 predicted proteins | sample MGYA00374956_ERZ777003 | MGnify/ENA primary metagenome ERZ777003 (study PRJEB29302, sample SAMN06268252) | bioreactor metagenome | isolation source: Joint BioEnergy Institute, California, USA | place: USA:Joint BioEnergy Institute, California, USA | collected... | reverse complement strand
GAAGATCATGGCGCAGTCGCGCCGCCATTGGCGCAGCGCCTTGCCGCGGAGCGCGTCACGCTAAGCTGCGCCATGAGATTGACCTTGGCCACCGTGTCGTCGTCATGGCTCGCCAGCCGTACATTGTGGGCATGGCACGTCTTCGAGATCCGGGCGAGCGTTGCGGCAAGTTCCTCGGCAGGGCGCGTGCGTTCCTCGATCCGGCGCGCGACAAGGGCTGCGGCTTCCTCGCGCGTAACGCCCTTGTCGGCAGCCATGCGCGCCGCGACCCGCTCCAGATCGCGATACTGCCCCTGTTCCGGCGTATGGTCGGTCAGCGAGATCAGTTCCACCGCGCCCTCGCGGATCAGCTCATCGATGACTTCAAGTGCATTGGGAAAGGTGATCTCGAACCGCGCATGGACGCGGTGAGACGGTGCCGCGCGGGTGCTGCACGCGAACCTCGGCCTCGGCCAGCCTGAGTTCGTTGACTGTCGGATGCGCGTTACCGTAGCCGCGCATCGCCGAGTAGCCGAGGGCAAGCACGCCGCCCGTATCGGCGCGGGCGAGGCTTTGCAGCACATGCGCCCGGGGGGCGGGGAAAAGCAGTGCCTCTCGCGTAAGGTCCGGGATCGCTTCTGGCGCGATCTCTTCTCTTGGAGGATCGGCCACCAAGCGTATTCAACAGGCGCGCATGCGCCTCCCTGCCTCCGGGATCGGAGGTAGCCGTCTTTCCAGGCATCGCAATCCTCTTTTCTAGCAGGCGCTCAGTGCTGAACCGACGCCATCTTCGAAACTATTCCGGGACAGGCGAACGCTCCCTCGAATTCATCCGGATGAATCGTCTAATAGCCACGCTCTATGACGTTCGGATGAAAGCGGAAGGGAAAGGATACGTGTGCAGCAGAAGGGTAAATGAGGGTGCCCGGATGTAAGCCTTATCTCACCCGTTGGTCACCCGTCATGGAGACCGCCTCGGTCTCGCTTTCAACCATCCCGCGCATGAACGTCCCGCGCCGAGTGCCGCAGAAGCGCGGCACAGAAGGCCTGAGCAGCGGGGCCGAGCGGCTCGTCCGCCCGATGCATCAGCCATGCGCGAGCCCTCGTCTCTCCAAGCGGGCCAAACTCCGCGGCCGGCACCCGCACAAGCCGACCCTCCGCCAGGTCACGCTCAACCAGCCACAGCGGCAGGTTCCCCCAGCCGATCCCCGCGAGGATCAAAGCATGCTTCGTCGCGAAGTCGCTCACGCGCCATGTGCCGGGGGAGAGCACATTGTAGTATCGGCCCTCCGTCAGAGGCGAGGGGTCCTCCACGACGATCTGCACATGCTCGGCGAGTTCAGCCATGGGGATGAGCCCGCCGTCAGGCCGCTTCGCCAGCGGATGGTCCCTGGATACCACGGCCACGCGGGCAACGAATGTCAGCGCCCGCCGCTCAATTCGCGGATCGGGAATGTCGATGCCGCTGATCGACAAGGTGGAGCGGCGCTCCTGAAGCGCTTGCACCGCCTCGCCCAGCGCGGCGGTGAAAACGCGGACGCCGACAGAGGGATAGATGCCGTGCAGCTCCCGCAGCGCGGCCGCGGCGATGCTTTGGGGGAACTGCGGGTCCAGCGCTATAGAAATGCCGAGCTCCACCCCAGCGCCTAGCCCGCGTGCCCGCGCGCGCATGGCGTCCACCTTGATCAGAATGGCGCGCGCGTCGGCAAGCAGTGAACGCCCCTCATCGGTGAGCGTCGGCCGGTGACCGGACCGGTCGAAGAGGCTGACCCCAAGCTGGTCTTCCAGATTGCCGATCGCATGGCTCACGGCCGACTGGACGCGGGCAAGGCGCGCGGCTGCCGCGCGAAAGCTGCCTGTTTCAGCGACGGCAACGAATGTCCGCATCTGATCGAGGGTCAGCCCGTCGAGCATGATCGATTCCTTAGATCATCTTGACTGATATTTTCTCAATTACGCTAATCAATTCGAGATGTCATCTGTCTTCCTGAATACGCGCGGATGAACCCCTCAACTTCAGGGAAAGCAGATGACGAAAATTCTCGTGCTCTACTATTCCTCCTACGGCCATATCGAGACGATGGCGAAAGCCGTTGCCGAAGGCGCCCGCAGCACGGGGGCCAGCGTTGCCATAAGGCGCGTGCCGGAGCTGGTGCCCGAGGAAGTCGCCCGTAAGTCCGGCTACAGAGTGGATCACCAGGTGCCCGTGGCGCGCGTCGAGGAACTTGCCGACTATGACGCGATCATCATCGGCACGCCGACGCGCTTCGGCACTATGGCAAGCCAGATGAAGAACTTTCTCGACCAGGCCGGCGACCTCTGGTTTCACGACCGGCTCGTCGGCAAGGTGGGCAGCGTCTTCACTTCCACCGGCACCCAACATGGCGGCCAGGAATCGACCATCCTGTCATCCCATGTCGTCCTCATGCATCTGGGCATGGTGATTGTCGGCCTGCCCTACAGCTTCAAAGGCCAGTTGCGAATGGACGAGATCACCGGCGGCTCGCCCTATGGAGCGTCCACTCTGGCTGCAGGCGAGAACCATGGCGACCGCCAGCCAAGCGCCAACGAACTGGACGGCGCACGCTTTCAGGGCCGGCATGTGGCTGAGGTTGCCACCGCCCTGGTGCACGGCCGTAAGCACCGCGAGCTGGAGGCGGCGCTGTGAAAAAACTGGCTCTGAAAACGCTCAGCCGGCCTTGGCCAGCCGTTCTTCTCATTTTTGGCGCCGGTGTGGCCGGCTCCTTCCAACTGGGCAAGGCCTCCCTGGCGCTGGCTCAGGTGAAGGCGGAGCTGGGGCTCAGCCTTGCCACCGTCTCCTGGCTGGTTTCGGCTTTCGCCGTGGTGGGCGCCGTCGCGGGCGTGCCGGTCGGCCTTTTCGCCGACCGCCTCGGCGCTCGCCGGATGGCCGTGGGCGGCCTCGTGCTGATGGGCGTGGGCTCCCTGCTCGGCGCCCTTGCCCCGGACGCCGCCAGTCTGCTCGCCATGCGGGTGGTGGAGGGGCTTGGATTTGTTGGCGTAGTCGTTGCCGGTCCTGCCTTGATCGATGCCGCGGCTCCCACCGCCATCCGCCAGCGGGCCATGGCGCTGTGGGCGACATTCATGCCGTTCGGGATGACGCTTATCCTGCTTGCTTCGCCCTTGCTCGATCTCATCGCCTGGCGCGGGTTCTGGCTTCTCAACACCGCGCTCCTGTTCCTGTACGCGGCGATCCTCGCCCTCAGTCCATTACCACCGACGCCGCGGCCGGAGCGATTTCGGCCGATCCTGCGCGATATGCTCGATACCGCGGTCTCGCCGGGCCCATGGACGCTGGCCGGACTGTTCGGGTCGATGTCGGCGGCCTACTTTGCGATGTTCGGTCTTCTTCCGATGTATTTTTCGGAGCGGTTTGGCCTCACCAATGAAATGGCGGGGCTGGTCGCGGCAGCCGCGATTGCGGCTAGCGGTTTCGGCAATCTCGCCTGCGGTCAGTTGCTGGCGCGCGGTTTCGGCCCGATGCGGCTGCTCTTTGCCGGGTTTACCGGTATCGCGGTGTGCGGCGTCGGCATTTTCGGTCCCTTCTCGCCCCTGCCGCTCGCTTTTGCGCTTTGCATCCTTTTTTCCTTTGCAAGCGGCCTGATCCCGGTCGTGATCTTCGACAGCGCGCCAAGGCTATCGCCGCGTCCGGACCTCCTCGGCGTGACCATTGGTTTTGGGATGCAGGGCAGCAATCTTGGCCTGCTTGCTGGACCGCCCCTGGCCGGTGGTGTTGCGGCCGCTTTCGGCTGGTCTGCGATCGCAGTCCTGATCGTCGGCATTGCACTGGCTGCGGCCCTTGTCGTTGCCCTGTTCCATAAACGGCGCAGCCGAGAGTATCCGGCGGTAGCAGAGAAAGCCTAGGGCGCACGGCAGAAGTGAGTGTCGCCGCTGACAAGCTGAGCCTTCCGGCGCTCACGGCGATGGTCGTCGGTTCGATGGTCGGGGCGGGCGTGTTTCAGCTGCCGGCGCGTTTTGCGACCCAGACGGGGGTCTATGGCGCTCTGATCGCATGGACGATCGCGGGTCTTGGCATGCTGACCCTCGCCTTCGTGTTCCAGACGCTGGCGATCCGCAAGCCGCAACTCGACAACGGCGTCTACGTCTATGCGCGAACCGGGTTCGGCGTCTATCCCGGCTTTCTCTCTGCCATCGGGTTTTGGGCCTCTGCCTGCGCCGGCAACGCCTTTTACTGGGTGCTCATCATGACCACCCTTTCGCAGCTCTTCCCGAGCGCAGCAGGCATCTTGGGAACGGGCGACACCTGGCCGGCCTTCATCGTCTCGTCATCGTTGCCGCGATGCCCAAGCTGCGCGCCGCGATGCACCTCGACACGGTCTTCACCTTTGCCGATCGCGACTGCGTGCTGATCTATCCCGACATCGTCGACGGCATCGACGTCTTCTCCTACCGGCCCGACGGCAAGGGGGGACTGGAACTGCACAAGGAAAAGGGCAACTTCGTCGACACCGTGCGCGATGCGCTGGGCCTGAAGAAGATGCGCATCGTGCAGACCGGCGGCAACGACTACATGCGCGAGCGCACGCAGTGGGACAGCGGCGCCAATCTCGTCTGCGTCTCGCCGGGTGTGGTCTTTGCCTACGACCGCAACACCTACACCAATACGCTTTTGCGCAAGGCGGGTATCGAGGTGATCACCATCGCCGGAGCTGAGCTCGGCCGCGGGCGCGGGGGAGGGCACTGCATGACCTGTCCGATCATCCGCGACGCGGTGGATTACTAGCCCGGGTTTCCAGAAGAACTCCGAAGCGGCAGAAAAGAGGAAGGCCGTTGCGGCCTGACGGGGGTTTACTTTGTCACCCGATGTCTGCCTGTCCGGCGGACACCGCCTCGCCGCTGGTGCTCATTCCGGCATCCGCCACGCCATCGTGAGCAACAAACGCCAGTCCCTTGCGCCCGCTGCTGCGATAGACGGTCGGGGAGACGCCATGGGCGCGGCGGAATACCTTGGAGAAATAGTTGGCGTCGGCAAAGCCGCAGACCCTCGCTATGGCTTCGACCGGCGCATCGGTGGCCAGAAGCATGCGTTCGGCCCTGTCCATGCGACGGCGCAGCAGATAGGCCGAGGGCGGCTCGTCCATCGCCGCCGCGAAAAGACGCACAAAATGCGCACGGCTGAACCCAGCAGCCCGCGCGATCGCACCCACGTCGATGGGCCGGGCCAGATTCTCGTCGACGAAGGCGACGGCACGGCGCACAGGGGAGGGCAGATCGTCCGCATCCTTTTGTGTGGCGAAGGTATCATCATAAAGCGCTGCGAGGGCAGCATAGGCCGCGCACGATATGGCACCCGGCCGATCGGCACTGCCGGAAAGAAGCGCCAGACACGCACCGGCAAGCCGGTCCACACCCTCCGTTGACGGCCGCAGCACAGGTCCTCTTTCCTCGATAATAGCGCCGGCAAGCCGCAACGCCTCCCGGCCGGTAAGTATGATCCAGAAATACTCCCATCGCCCGCCCCGTTCCAGCCAGTAGCGGTTGGCATGCGGAAAGGTGAGCAGCATGGTCTCACCGGGACGCAGGCAGTGCTGTGCACCGGCGTAATCGAGCCGGCCTTCGCCAGCAATCGTGTGCTGAATCAGCACGAAGGGTGTGGGGCCGCGCCTGAGGCCATCCCAGGAATAGATTTCGTTGACGCGCAGCTCGAAGCCCGCTCCCCCTGCCATGCAGTGAAGCCCCACACCGCCCTTGGGCGGCGTGATACGGCGCATGGCATGACCGTGCCCGATTAGTGCCGAGAGCACAAATTTACCCTTTCGCGCATAACCTTTCTCTACACCGAAAGAGCCGAACCAGCTAGGGCTTTCACCGGTATCGGAATAGTCCGGAAAAGGATGAGCGCATGTCTTTCAAGGTTGCCATCATCGGGGCCGGTTCGGTGGGCTTCACCAAGAAACTCGTTTCGGACCTCTTCAAGGTCCCTGAGTTCGCCGACATCGAGATCGCGCTGACAGACATCAACCCGCACAATCTCGATATGATCCGGCAGATCATCGAGAAGATCGTCGCGGTCAACAATCTGCCCGCAAAGGTGACGGCTACGACCGACCGCAGGCAAGCCCTCGAAGGAGCACGCTACATCATGAGCTGCGTGCGGGTGGGCGGACTTGAGGCCTTTGCCACCGATGTGAACATTCCCCTCAAATATGGCGTCGACCAGTGCGTAGGCGACACGATCTGCGCTGGCGGCATCATGTACGGCCAGCGCAACATTCCCGTCATCCTCGATTTCTGCAGGGATATTCGCGAGGTGGCGGAGGAGGGCGCGCTCTTCCTCAATTACGCCAACCCTATGGCCATGAACACCTGGGCCGCGAACAAATATGGCGGCGTCCAAACGGTCGGCCTGTGCCATGGCGTGCAGCACGGAGCCCACCAGATTGCACAGGTGCTCGGTATCAGAGACGAGGAGCTCGACTATATCTGCAGCGGCATCAACCACCAGACCTGGTATATCGACCTCCGCGTAAACGGGCGGAAAATCGGCAAGGACGAGCTGATTGCCGCCTTCGAGCGTCATCCGGTCTATTCGAAACAGGAGAAGCTCAGGATCGATGTGCTCAAGCGTTTCGGCTTCTATTCCACCGAGAGCAACGGGCATCTTTCCGAATATCTGCCCTGGTACCGCAAACGACCAGACGAGATCGGCAAGTGGATCGACCTGAGCGACTGGATCCATGGCGAGACCGGCGGCTATCTCCGCCACTGTACGGAGATGCGCAACTGGTTCGAGACAGATTTCCCGAAATTTCTGGAGGACGCGGGCAAACCGCTTTCAAAGCACAAGCGCACCACCGAACACGCCTCCTGGATCATCGAGGCGCGAGAAACCGGGCGCGTCTACAGAGGCCACTTCAATGTTCCGAACCGAGGCATCATCGCCAACCTGCCGGACGACGCCATCATTGAGAGCCCGGGTTTCGTCGACCGGTTCGGGATCAATATGGTTGAGGGCATCACGCTGCCGCTAGCCTGCGCCGCCACCTGCTCAGCCTCGATCTCGGTTCAGCGCATGGCCGTGGAAGCGGCAGTTTCCGGGGATATCGAGCTTCTGAAACTCGCCATGCTGCATGACCCGCTGGTCGGCGCCATCTGCACGCCCGAGGAAGTGTGGGCGATGGTGGACGAGATGGTTGTTGCCCAGGCCCAGTGGCTGCCGCAATATGCCGATGCCGTTCCCGCGGCAAGGGAGCGGCTGGCCAAATCGGCCGTCAGGACACGCGACTGGCAGGGCGCGGCAAGGAAGGACGTACGCAACGTGGAAGACCTCAGGAAGCTCGCCGGCGCGCATCGGTAGTGGAGCGGCAGGTCGATCAGCTATGGGTTCTCTGACCGCGCGCCTGGCATCCACCCCACCGACCCATCTTTGTCGGGTCAAAGGCGCAGTGGTACACGATCTACGGCGACCTACCGCAATACGAACGGCACGTCCTCCAAGGGGCAGCCGATCAACCGGTGAGCGCATTCCTATAATTACGTCTTGCGTTAGCTAACGCATCGCATTAGTAAGAAGCATGATAAAGTCGTTCCGGAACGCCGCCGCGGAAGCTGCCTGGAAACGACGTTTCCTGAAGGGCGTTCCGAACGACATCATGAAGGTGGCCCATCGGAAACTTACGCAGATTCACAACGCCAGCTCCTTGAACGATCTCCGGGCCCCGCCGGGAAACCGGCTGGAAGCGCTCTCCGGAGATCGGAAGGGGCAATATAGCATTCGTATCAACGATCAGTGGCGCGTTTGTTTTCGCTGGAAGGATGGCGACGCCTATGATGTCGAGATCGTCGATTACCACTAAGGAGCCAAGCCATGGCTGACTTTGCCCCCACGCACCCAGGTGAAGTATTGCGCGAGGATTTCTTGAAACCGCTTGGGATGAGCCAGTATGCCCTCGCCAAGGCAATTGGCGTGCCGCAGATCCGGGTGAGCGAGATCGTCAATGGCAAGCGTGCAGTTACGCCCGATACGGCACTGCGGCTTGCCCGTTACTTCGGCACCAGCCCGGAGTTCTGGATGGGCATGCAGATGACCTACGATCTGGAAACCGCGCGCGACCGGTTCGGCGAAGAGATCGTGGCGCAAGTCCGTCCTCGGGCAGCCTGAACCTGTTTGTCGCGCGCCACGGCTTCAGGGCAAATCTCCAGCAAAGCTGGCGACCACATGCTGAGGGCAAACTTCACGTTAAGTTCTTGCGCCGCACAAAGGACGTGAGGGCTTACCAGGGGCCGAAAAGGCGAACCTTTCTCCCAGCATCCATTTTTCAGCAGTTGATTGCGCTCTTTGCCCCTACGGCTATGGCGGGCCTGTTGACACCGCTGCCAAATTGAAACACTAGTTGAAATATATAGTATACGAGACTGAGCAATGCGCATCGCTCTTCATCAGGTCACCACCGGCCCCAATCTCTCCGCCAATGCGGCTCTCGTCGGCGCTGAAATCGCCAGAGCGGCCGCAGCCGGCGCTGTCCTGGCCTGTTTCCCCGAGGCCGTGAACATCCTGCGTGGGCATCAGCCCGATCTGCGGGAAAGCATGCCTGCCGAGGGGGCCTGTCCGGTGCTGGCGCGCGCATCCGAAGCGGCAAGAGCGCACCGCATCCACGTCCATCTCGGCTCGATTCTTGTCCGCACTCGGTCCGGAAAGATGGTGAACCGCAGCTATCTTCTCGGCCCGGACGGAAGCGAGATTGCGACCTACGACAAGATCCACCTCTTTGACGCCGATCTGGACGACGGTTCGCGGCCGGAATCGGAGCTTTTTGAATGCGGCAATGAAACCGTGGTGGTCGAGACGCCCTTCGGCCGGCTCGGCATGACCATTTGCTTCGACCTCCGCTTCTCGCATCTCTTCGTGGCGCTTGCGGAGGCGGGCGCTGAGATCATCCTCGTGCCGTCTTCCTTCTCGACCGTTACCGGCCCCGTGCACTGGCTGCCTCTGCTTCAGGCCCGCGCCATCGAGACGGGCTGCTATGTCGTTGCGGCTGCACAATGCGGCGCGCATGAACCGCCGCTTGTCACCCACGGCGAGAGCGTGGCGATTTCCCCTTGGGGCGAGGTTCTTTGCAAGGCGGGCAAGAGCCCGGCCATGCTCCTCTTCGATGCCGATCTGGAGAAGGTCGGCGAGGCGCGGCGGCGTATCCCTACGCTCGCCCTGCGCAGACCCGTTACCGTCAGGCAGATCGGGCAGCGCGCGGATGCCGCCTGAACCGGGCCTCGCTCGCGCCGGTGAAACTGCCCTTCCGTCCGATTCACGCTTCCGCTTCGCCTGGCGCATGCCGCCCTCCGGCAGGCCGGATCGGCCGCTTTTGATTGCCGTTCACGGCAGTGACCGCAACTGGCTGGCGTGCCGGGAGGCCTTCGTTCCGCTTGCCGACCGCTGCGATATCTCCCTTCTCGCGCCTCTTTTTCCCGAAGGCGTTTCTACGCCGGGCATGGCGGACGGCTACAAGTTCCTGCGCGAACCGGGCGTGGACTACATCGCGCTGCTCCATGCAATGCTTGCCGCCTTTGCCGAAATTTCCCCCTTCGATTCCCGGCGGCTTTTTCTTTTTGGTTTTTCCGGCGGCGCACAGTTCGCGCATCGTTACGCGCTTGTCGAGGCCACGCGGCTCGCGGGCCTTGTGGTTGCAGCACCCGGCAACGTCACCCTCGTTGATGATACGCTTCCCTGGTGGGCGGGAACAAAGGACATGGACAGGGCGCTCGGCCGGCGGCTTGACCGCGCGGGCCTTGGCACGCTTCCGGTGCACCTCATCGTCGGCAGCAAGGATTTCAGCGAAGGTCTGGTGGAGCGAGGCCCAGATGATCCCTATTACTCGCCCCACAGCCAATTGGGAGGCGCAACACGACGGGAGCGGATCGCTTCTCTTGCACGAAGCCTGAAATCGGTAGCCGGCAATGTCAGCGAGGAGACCGTCGAAGGGGCGGGTCACGACTTCGCCCCCCTTGCCGCTGCCGCCGCCACTTGGCTTGAACGTATGATGCGCGACTGAATTGACAGTGCCGCGATTTTCGCACCGCTAGAAAATATATAGTATGCAGCGAGTCGGCTGCCGCCTTTAGGCGCTGCGGATGCGCTAACGGAGACGAAGAATGCCATTGCCAGGCCCCGAGGCCGCAAGCAGTTTTGCCAATGCACAAGATCTCGCCTATGGCGCGATCAGGGATTGGATCTTCAACGGGCCATTGAAGCCAGGCGAAATCATCCGCGACACCGATATCGCCAATCTGCTCGGCATCAGCCGCACGCCCGTGCGCGAAGCCATCATCCGGCTTGCTCAGGAAGGCTTGATAGATGTCGGCAAGGGGCGCAAGACCCGCGTCAGCATTCCGGATATTTCGCGTGCTCCCGATCTCTACCGCATCGGCGGCACGCTCGACGGCCTCGCTGCGGAATGGGCGATGCCGAAGATCACGCAGGATGATCTTGAAAAAATGCGGTCTCTCCTCACGGCAATGAATGCGGAGAGCGATCCAACGCGGCTGGTCAAGCTCGATCTCGAGCTTCATGCGGTTTTTCGCGTGCTTGCCGGCGAGGTCCTGCGCGGGATGCTCGACGGGATCGAGGCGGAGATCGGCCGCTTCGAGCGGATGGCCTTCGACGATGCGGAAATTCGGACGCTGACGCGCGGCGACCACCAGGCCATCATCGCCGCCTTTGCCTCCGGTGACGCCCGGGCGGCTTCGGAGGCGGTACGCCAGAACTGGCTTAATGCCTGGGCGCGGCTTGAGTCGAGGCTTCGCGACGCGGACGTGCACGCCGCCGGGTAATCTTGGCATTTTCCAGCATTGAGGAATGAACCGCCTGCAGCGGGCGTCTATTTGCGCTTGCCTGTGTTCTCTCAGTGTATAATATACTTAATACTGAATTGACGGTTTCATCAGCCTCAAGGGGAACAAAATGGGCTTCCTTTCTCCATCCATTCTCAGAGCGCGCGTTGTACGTGGGGCTCTTCCGGCCGTGGCCCTTGCCTTTTGGGCGGCCCAGGCCTCTCCCGCGGCGGCCGATGCCGCCAACGGTGTCCTGCGGGTCGGGACGAGCTTCAGTTGCTCCTCCCTCAACCCCTATACGACGGTGCAGTCGTCCTGCCTGGCGGCGCTGAGGCTGATGTATCCTTCGCTGGGCCAGGCCTCTGGTACGGATGTCGTGCCCGATCTTGCCGAATCCTGGACGAGCGATGAGACGGGGTTGGTCTGGACCTTCAAGATCAGGAATGGCCAGTGGAGCGACGGCGAGCCGCTTACGGCTGGCGATGCCGCGTTTACCATCAACATGCTCCTGAAGCATGTCGACGGGCCCACCGCCCGCCGCGCCCGCTCCATCGGCACAGTGGAGAAGGCAGAGGCGCCCGACGATTCCACACTCGTCGTGACGTTCAAGCAGCCGACGGCAAATGCGGTGGGGCGGCTCGCGCAGGTTCTGATCGTGCCCGAGCACATCTGGGGACCGCTTGCTGAAGGCGACGGCGCAGCGATCACGACCTTCACGAATGACCCGCCGGTGGTGGGCGGCCCCTTCAAGCTTGCCCGCTTTACCGCCGATCAGATCATCCTGCTCGAGCCCTATGAGGACTATTTCGGTGAGGCACCGGCGCTGAAGGGTGTGGGCATCCAGTTCTTCACCGATTCAACCGCCATGGTGCAGGCATTGGTGAACAACCAGCTCGACGTCGTCACGCCGCTTCCCGTCACCTCCGTCGAGGCGGTGAAGAAGGCTGGCATCACCGTTGCGAACTATCCCGGCCTGCGCTTCCATAGCTGGCTCTTCAATTCATCGGAGAACCAGAAGGCATTCCCGGAAATCCGTGACATCAAGTTGCGTGAAGCCTTTGCACACGCTATCGACCGCAAGAAGATCGCGGAAGTGGCCTATCTCGGCTTTGCCACGCCCGGCGACTCCATGGTGCCGAAGGTAACCGGCTTCTGGTCCAATCCGAACATTCAGTCGGAGCCTTTCGATCTCGACCTCGCGAACAAGCTGCTGGATGAGGCGGGATACACGAAGGGTGCCGACGGTTGGCGCGTCGCGAACGGCCACAAGATGAGCTACAAGGTGCTGATCCCCGCGAATGTCGAGGGCGCCGAAGGGTTGCGGGCGCTCGAGATCGTCACCGAGGATTTCAAGAAGATCGGCGTGGAGCTCGTCACGGTTCAGAGCGACAACGCCACGATTTCCGAGGCGATCACCGGCCCGAACAACACCTTTGCCGAATCCACCATCGCGCAATGGGGCTGGATTCCGCAGATGGACCCGGACTTCATCCTCTCCGTGGTGCTGTGCAGCCAGATCGGCGGCCTGAGCGAAACAGCCTACTGCAACGAGGAATATGATGCCCTCTACGAGCAGCAGGCGAAGGAGGTGGATACGGAGAAGCGCAAGGAGATCGTCTGGAAGATGCAGGAGATCCTACAGCGCGACCGGCCCTACATCGTCACTGTGCAGCAGAACAATGTGGAGGCGGTGGCGCCCGGCTGGACCGGCTTCATAGAGAACCCAATCGGCTTCCTGGACTACACCTCGAACCAGACTTTCCTCAGCATGCGGCCCGAAAGCTGACACAACCTCCCACCCGCGATATTGCTCGGCGGTCGAACGGCAGAAACAGCCGTTGGCGAACCCGGCCGCCGAGGATTTTTCATGATGACAAGCAGATCCAGATATCTCCTCAACAAGGTCGGAATTGCCCTGTTCGGCATTTTCGCCACCTTGACGCTCAATTTCTTCCTGTTCCGGGTTCTGCCGGGCGATGCCATCGCGAACATGGCGCGTGTGCCCGGAGGCTCCGTTGAGCTGAGGGAAGCACTGATGCGGCAGTTCGGGCTCGATAAACCGCTCTGGGCCCAGTATGTCGACTATCTGGTGCAGCTTGCGCAGGGCAATCTCGGCGTCTCCTATTCCTCGCTCCGCCCGGTGACGGAGGAGGTGATGCGCGCACTCGGCAACACCGTGCCGATGACGCTGCTCGGCATCGGCATCGCGGTCATCTTCGGAGTGGCGACTGGCATCCTCGCAGCCTGGAAGCACGGAACCGCGATCGACAACGTCATCACCAATACCGCCACCATCGTCTATTCGGCGCCGACGCAGTGGATCGCCATCCTGCTGGTTCTGGTGTTCGCCGGCATCCTGCCTGTTTCCGGCGCCTCGGATCCATTCGCCTTCGCCACGGACTTCTGGTCGGTCTTTTGGGACCGCCTCAAGCACATGATCCTGCCTTCGCTCACCCTGGCGCTCGCGACCTTCGGCCAATACACGCTCGTCACGCGCTCGGCCGTGCTCGCCACACTCGGCGAAGACTATGTCTTTGCCGCCAAGGCGGTGGGGTTTCCCGTCCGCCGCATCCTTGCAGGCTACGCGCTTCCCAATGCGCTGATCCCGATCGTCACTCTCGTTGCGCTCTCGGCAGGCACGGTCATCGGCGGCTCGGTTGTCGTGGAGACGGTCTTCTCATGGCCCGGCATCGGCCGCGCCATGTATGACGCCATCGTGCAGCGCGACTATCCGCTGCTTCAGGGGGCGCTCCTCGTTGTCACAGTCACGGTGATCCTGATCAATCTCGCCGCCGACATCGTTAACATGAAGCTCGACCCGAGGATCGTCGAATGAGCGGGATCATCGAACCCTCGGGCATTGCCGTCAGCCTTGCGGAGCCTGAACCCCGGCGCCTGCGCCTCGATGCTAAGGCGATCGCCGCGATCGTCATCCTCGTGGTCTTCGCTCTGGTGGCGCTTGCGGGCCGCTTTCTTCCGCTCGATCCCGGTGCAATCGACGTAACGAAGATCTTCGCGCCGCCCTCCGCTTCCCATTGGCTCGGCCATGACGATGCAGGCCGGGACGTTCTGATCCAGCTCGTCATCGGCGCCTGGCCGTCGCTGGTGGTAGGGCTTTCCGCAGCGGCGGTTGCCGTTCTCATCGGCGGCACCTTGGGCGTACTCGCGGGCTACTCGCGTGGCTGGCTCGACCTCGTGCTGCTGCGCCTCATGGACTATTTCATCGTCGTGCCCGCGCTTCCCTTCGCCATGGTCATCACAGCCATCTGGGGGCCCGGCCTCGGCCATCTGATCATCGTCATCGGCATCCTGCTGTGGTCCACCACGGCGCGCGTGGTGCGGGCGCAGGTGAAGTCCGGCCGCGAGCGCCTTTACGTGCAGCGGGCCCAAGCTCTCGGCGCCGGACACCTGCATATCCTGCTCAGGCATATTCTGCCCCAGGTGATCCCGCTCATCGGTACCACGGGATCGCTCGCCGTGGCGCTCGCCATCCTTACGCAGGCAGCGCTCGAATTCTTCGGCCTTGCCGGCACGGGCGTGCTGTCCTGGGGAACGATGATCCGCTTCGCCTTCCAGCGCGATGCGATGCTCAACGATGCTTGGTGGTTCGTGGTGCCCCCCGGCCTCTGCATCTGCATCGTCATCACCGCCTGCTACTGGCTGGCACAGAGCCTCGAAAAGGCCCTCAACCCGCGGCTCTCCACCACGGACCTCAGGGTGAGGTCCTTCTCGCTGCGATCCGCCAGGGAGGGCGCCTGATGCCGCTCGTGGAGGTGGAAAAGCTCAATGTGTGGATGGCAGCCGGCGGGCGGGAGGTGCATGCCGTGCAGGATGCAAGCCTTACGCTGGAGCCCGGCGGTCAGCTAGCCATCGTCGGGGAATCGGGAAGCGGCAAGTCCACCCTGCTCATGGCGCTGATGGGCCTTCTCCCGCCGAACGCCACCGTCTCCGGCCGCGTGATCGTTGACGGCGTCGATGTGCTGGAAGGTCCGGAACAGGCGCTCGCCGCGCTGCGCTGGCGCACCGTGTCCATGGTCTTCCAGGCCTCCTCCAACCCGCTCAATCCCGTGCGCACGATCGGCCATCAGCTCCGGCAGGTGCTCGTCTTCCACGGGCTCCCCTCCGCGGAGGCGCGCGACAGGGCGCGCGAGCTTCTCGAGATGGTTCGCCTGCCGGCGGCAACCGAGCACTACTATCCGCATCAGCTTTCTGGTGGCATGCGGCAGCGGGCCGTGATTGCGCTCGCGCTCGCCTGCCGGCCGAAACTGCTGTTGGCGGACGAACCCACGACCGCCCTCGATCCGATCGTCCAGGCGGAGATCGTCGAGCTGATCCTGTCGCTGAAGAAGAGCCTCGGGCTCGCGCTCGTGCTGGTGAGCCATGACCTCGCGCTCGTGCGGCGCATGGAAGGAGACCTTGCCGTCATGCTCGGAGGAAAGATCGTCGAATACGGGCCGCTCGCGCGCCTGATGGCCAAGCCCGGCCATGAGCATCTGCGGACGCTGATCGCAGCCCTTCCCGATTTCGGCGAGGCGGGCAGGGACAAGGTCGCAGCGCCGGGAGGCGGATCATGATGCGTGCACAGGCAAGCGCGCCGCCGCTCCTTGAACTCCGCCACCTGCGGGTGAACTTCGTGGAGCAGAGCCTCTTCGGCCGCACGCTCAATGAGGTGTCGGCAGTTGACGATGTCTCGATCGAGGTACGGCAGGGCGAGATTGTCGCCCTCATCGGCGCTTCCGGCTCGGGCAAGACCACCACGGTGCGCGCCGCGCTCGGCCTGCAGCCCGTGACGGCAGGCGAGATTGTGTTCTCCGGCCGTCCCATGACCGGCATGGGTCCGCGCGAATGGAAGGACCTGCGCCGGCGCATGCAGCTCATCTTCCAGGACCCCACCGAGGCGCTCAATCCCCGTATGACGGTGGAGGAGATCGTCATGGAGGGGCTTCTCATCCATCGGCTCGGCGAAAACCCGTCCCGGCGGAGGGAGATGATCGAGGAAGCGCTCGGCTTCGTCGGGCTCACGCCGCCAGGCCATTTCCTGCGCCGCCATCCGCACACGCTTTCCGGCGGCCAGCGCCAGCGCGTGGCGATCGCCGCGGCTCTCGTGCTCTCGCCGGAGCTTTTGATCGCCGACGAGCCCGTCTCCATGCTCGACCCCTCAATCCGCGCCGGCATCCTTGACCTCTTTGCAAGACTCAGGGCCGAGCGCGGCATGAGCACACTGATGGTGACCCATGACCTTCCTTCCGCCTACCATCTCGCCGACCGTGTCTATGTGATGAACCGCGGCCGGATCGTGGAGGAGGGCCCGACCAAGCAGGTCTTCCGGTCGCCCTCGCATGACTACACAAAGGCGCTGATCCGCGCCGCAAGCGGCCAGACTCTGGCCGATGGACCGGTGCCATGAACGCCCAGACTCCGGAATCGCGCCTGCCGGCCTCCGCGCACCAGTTCGTGTTCGATCCGCAGGCAGAGCCCGCGCTCACGGTCGATCCCGGCACGGTGGTCGTGATCGAAACGCTGGACTGCTTTTCCAATCGGCTCACTGCCAAAAGCCCGCCGCTCCGCAACGACCGCGACGTGCTCAATCATATCGGCGGCCGCTACAACCCGGTGAACGCCCCAATTTATGTCCGCGGCGCCGAGCCGGGGGACGCGCTTGCCGTCGATATCCTCGACATCGCCCTCGCGCCGCGACTGGGCTTTGCCGTTACCCATGTGGCGCGCGACTGGGCCGAGCGCTTCGGCGGCGCCGCGTTTGCCGATGCGGTTGCGCCCGCGACCGTCGTGGCGGAAGTCTCACAAAACGTCGTCAAGCTGCCGCTCGCGGGTTCGCACGTCGAGGTCAAAGCGCAACCGATGATCGGCACCATCGGCACGGCGCCGGGTGAAGAGGCGGCAGCATCGCTTCTTTATTCCGCGTCTCACGGGGGCAATCTCGATTGTCCCCATGTTCGCCCGGGCGCCACGGTTCTCCTGCCCGTCAATGTGCCCGGCGCGCTTCTGTCGCTGGGCGATGTCCACGCGCTCATGGGCGAGGGGGAGGTGACCGGCACGGCGCTCGAAACCGATGCGGACGTGACTGTTCGCATCCGCCTCGTCAAAGCGCAGAAGCTTAAGATGCCGAGGCTCTTCGACGGTGAGGGGATCGGCTCTATCGGCTGCGGCTCGCGCACGAGCCTTGAGGACAATATCCGCGCGGCCGCACTCGACCTGATGGCAACACTTCAGGAGGAGCACGGCTTCTCCCCCGGCGACGCCCTTCAGGCCGTGAACCTCTTCGGGCGCATCATCGTCAACCAGGCGGTTGCGTCGGGGGCGAACGCATGGTCGAGCGTTCTGGTGCGGCTTGAAAATAGCGATCTCTCCGCCCTGCCGCGCTGAAGGAAGGCTCGCAGGCAAAAAAGCAAGAGCGCGCCATTACCCGACGGTTCCCGCATCGTTCTTTCCGAGCAGTTTCGAGCCTCCGGGAAACGCCCCGGAGAAAAAGCCCGGCGCGAGGCCGGGCGGAGTGTTGCACCGGGAGGAAAGTTCGAACTTGTTCAGGCCACCTGCCGGTTGCTGGGCCAGCGGGCCCATTCGGGCAGCATGTCGCCGTGCGCGGCCAGAAGGTCGTCGACGAGGCTCCATATCTGGTCGAGGTCGAGTTCCGCGCCGGTGTGCGGATCCAGCATCGCGGCGTGATAGATGTGCTCCGGGTTCTCGGTCATCAGCGCCGCGACGGTAAGCTCCTGCACATTGATGTTGGTGCGCATCAGGGCCGAAAGCTGCGGCGGCAGCTTGCCGATGGCCGTGGGCTGGATGCCGTTCGCGTTCACCAGGCAGGGCACCTCGACCGCGCAGCCTTCCGGAAGCGAGGTGATGTAGCCCTTGTTGGCAACGTTGCCGTAGATGACCGAAGGCTCGCCCGTCCAGACCGAGTTCAGGATGGAGGAGGCATATTCGTGGCTGGCCTTCACCTCGATCCGCTCGGCCTTGCGGTACTGTTCGGCCTGGTTCCGCCAGCGCTCGATCTGCTCGACGCAGCGCTTGGGATATTCATCGAGCGGAATGCCGAACTTCTCGATCAGGTCCGGCCGGTCCCGCTTGATGAACCACGGCACATATTCGGAAAAGTGTTCCGAGCTCTCGGTGACGAAATAGCCAAGCCGCGTCAGCATCTCATAGCGCACCTTGTTAGGGCAGCGCGGGTTCGAGCGGTTGGGCTTTGGGAACCGGCCCTCGCGGTAGCCTTTCAGAAGGTCGGGATAAAGATCCCTGTAGGTCCCGTCCGGCTGGCGATGCTCGAAACGCAGATAAAAGGCCATGTGGTTGATGCCGGCCGCGAGATAGCGGATTTCCTCTATCGGAATATCGAGATCGCGCGCCAGCTCCGAAGCTGTTCCTTGCACGGAGTGGCACAGGCCCACCTGGCGGATTTGCGGGTATTTCGCCGCGATGGCCCAGGTGTTGATGGCCATCGGGTTGACATATTGCAGCAGGATCGCCTCGGGGCACACCTCCAGCATGTCCTCGCACAGCGCCCACAGATGCGGCACCGTTCTAAGGCCGCGCATGATGCCGCCCACGCCCAGCGTATCGGCAATGGTCTGCCGCAGGCCGTATTTCTTCGGCACGTCGAAATCGATCACCGTTGACGGCTCGTAGCCGCCGATCTGGAAAGCGACGATGACGAAATCCGCGTCGTCGAGCGCCGCGCGCCTATCCGTATGGGTTTCGACCTTTGCCGGCACGCCGAGGGTCGAGACCAGTTTGTTTACGACAATGGCGCTCTCCTCGAGCCGTTGCGGGTTGATGTCCATCAGCGCGATGGTTGCTCCCTGGAGCGCCGGGCGCTGCAGCACGTCGCCGATTATGTTTTTCATGAAAACGGTCGAGCCTGCACCGACAAAGGCGATTTTGGGTTTTGCCATGCTTCCTGCTCCTAGGCGGCTATTTCAAATGCGGCTCGAACCAGCCGCGCGGTATAGTCTGTGCGGGGGTTGGAAAGCACCTCGTCCACCGGCCCTTGTTCGACGATCCTGCCGAACTGCATGACCATGACGCGGTGACAGAGCGCCCGCACGACCTTCAGGTCGTGCGAGATGAAGAGGTAGCTAAGGCCCTTCTCGTCCTGCAGCTTGCGCAGAAGCCTGATGATCTGCGCCTGTATGGAGAGGTCGAGCGCCGAGGTCGGCTCATCGAGCAGGATGAATTCCGGTTCCAGCGCGATCGCACGGGCAATCGCAATCCGCTGGCGCTGTCCGCCGGAGAATTCGTGCGGAAAGCGGTTGAGGATGTTGTCCGGCAAGCCCGCGTCCCTGAGAGCCTGCCGTACACGGTCAAGCCGCTCGCGCCGGCTGGCGCCGATGCCGTTGACGATCAGACCCTCCTCGATGATCTGGCGCACGGACATACGCGGGTTGAGGGAGGCAAACGGGTCCTGGAAAACCACCTGCATGCGCGAGCGCAGAGGGCGCATGCCTTTGCGGTTTAAGGCATGGATGGGCTGGCCGTCGAAATAGATTTCGCCGCCCTGATTCTCGATGAGCCGGATGAGCGCCTGCCCGAAAGTGGTCTTGCCTGAGCCACTCTCGCCGACAAGGCCCAGGGTTTCGTGGCGCCTCAAATCAAGACTGAGATTGTTGACCGCCACGAGATCGAAATAATCGGGCCGAAGCATGCCGCCACGGCGGAGCTTGAACGTGACATTCACGTTCCGTCCCTGAAGCACGATGGGGCTGTTTTCGGACAAGGGCCTGGCGGATCCTCTCGGCTCCGCGGCCAGTAGGCGCTGCGTGTAGGGATGTTGGGGATTCGAGAAGATCGCCTCTGTCTCGTTGTGCTCTCGCACCACGCCGTCCTGCATCACGTAGACGTATTCAGAGAACTGGCGGACGATGGTGAGATCGTGGGTGATCAGGATCACCGCCATCCCGTACTTGTCCTTGAGATCCTTGATGAGATGCAGGATTTGCGCCTGCACCGTCACGTCGAGCGCGGTGGTCGGCTCGTCGGCAATCAGGATGTCCGGCCGGTTGGCCAGCGCCATCGCGATCATAACTCGCTGGCGCTGGCCGCCGGAAAGCTGATGCGGATACTGCCTGAGCCGCTCGGCGGGCTGGGAGATCTGCACCTCCTCCAGCAGTTGCCTGGCCCTTTCCAGGGCCTCGCGGTGCGAGATGCGGTTGTGCAGATGCAGGATTTCGCAGATCTGTCGCCCGATGGTGTAGACCGGATTGAGCGAGGACATCGGCTCCTGGAAAATCATGGAGACCTTCTTGCCGCGCAGCCGGCGCATCTCCCTCTCGCTCAGGGAGGTGATATCCATTCCCGACAGCGTGATCTTCGTACCGGGCTTGATGGTGGCGCGCCGGGACAGAAGCCGCATGACCGTGCGCGCTGTCACGGACTTGCCCGAGCCGCTTTCGCCCACGAGCGCGATGGTTTCTCCCTTGTGGAGCTGGAAGGAAACGTCGCGCACGGCGTTGACCACACCGCCCTCGACCTTGAAGTCGACAGCGATGTTCCGTGCGTCAAGGATCAGCTCCCGACCGTGCTTGCCGAGATCGTGCCGTTCCGGTGGGGCGAAGGGGTTGCGTTCAGGCATTCCCGGCCCTTTCAGTACGGATCGACCGCATCGCGCAGGCCGTCGCCCAGCGCGTTGAAGGCGAAGACGGTGATCAGCACGAACACCACCGGTGAAAGAATCCAAGGATAGGAGCCGATCACCGAGAAGGTGTTGGTGTCCTGCAGCATCAGCCCCCAGGAGATCAGCGGCGGCTTCACGGCGAACCCGAGGAAGCCGAGAAAGCTTTCGAGCAGCACTACCGTCGGTATGGCGAGGGTCACCGCCACGATGATGTGCGAGAGCACGTTGGGCAGGATGTGCCGGGTGATGATGCGCAGGTCGCTGGACCCCACGGCTATGGCCGCGCGCACATAGTCTATCCGGGCGAGCGCCAGGGTCTTCGAGCGCACCTCGCGCGAAAGCTGCGCCCAGCCGAGAGCCGCGAGTACAGCGATGACGAAGGCGATGAACACGTTCGAAGGCGCCGTCAGCGGCACCAGCGAGGTGAGCGCGAGATAAAGCGGAAGCTGCGGGAAGGCGAGCACGAAGTCCACGAAACGCTGGACCACATTGTCGACCGTGCCCCCCAGATAGCCCGAGGTTATGCCTATCAGGGTGCCGACCGTCGTGGTGATCGTCACCACGGCGAAGGCGATGAGAAGCGAAATGCGCGAACCGTAGATGCCTCGCGAGAGGATGTCGCGGCCGAACTTGTCCGTGCCGAGCAGGTGGATCGGCCGCCCGTCGGTGGAACCGAAGAAGTGTCGGTTCGTAGGGATGATCCCGAAGAGACGGTACTCGTAGCCTTTGACGAAGAAGCCCACAGGCGTCGGATCATCGAGTATTGGGCCGGTGAGCGGCTGAAAGGTGACGGGGTCGAACTCGCCCGTCTCGCCGATCGGATAGACGTGAGGGATCAGGCTGAAGCTGCCGTCGGGCGCGGTGAAAGAGATCATATCGGGTGGCGTGAAGGGCGTATCCGTCGCCCGCGGGTGCATCGGAGCGAAGAAGTCCGCGAAAACGGCCATGACGATGAGAAGCGTCACCAGCACCAGCCCCGTCATGCCGCTGACGGAGCGCCTGAAACGCCGCCATACCAGCGTGTAGTAGCTCTCGTTCCTGTCCGGGAGGCGCGCAAGGACCATATCGTCCGGCTCCGTCGCCGACGGCGCTACGAGAGGCTCGCCGGAAGGAGATGGCTGCGGCTCGAGACGGCGAAGATCGAGGTCTGTCATGCGGACTTCTCCCCGCCGAGGCGCACGCGCGGATCAAGCGCGGCAAGAAGCAGGTCGGCGATGATGTTGCCCACGATCAGGGTCGCGGCAAGGACCAGCATGAAGGTGGCAGTCACCCATACGTCGCCGACCGCCATGGAGCCAACAATGGCGGGTCCCACGGTCGCCAACCCGAAGACAACCGCCACCTCGATCTCGCCGGTGAGCATGTAGGGCAGCACCACACCCTGATAGGCGACCAGCGGATGAAGCGCGTTAGGCACGGCATGCCGCAACACCACGGCGCTCTCCGACAGTCCCTTGGCGCGCGCCGTCTCGATATATTGCGCATTGAGCACGTCGAGCAGATTTCCGCGCATGACGCGCATGTTGTAGGCGAGCCCGCCGAAGGTGGCGATGAAGATCACCGGCCAGACGTGCTGCACCAGATTGACGAACTTGTCCCAGCTCCAGGGCGCTCCGCCATAGCGGGCCGAGAAGAACATGCCCACTTCGGAAACGTTGAGCCGGAAGACGAGGATATAGAGGATGATGATCGCAAGCAGGAACCGCGGGATCGTCAGCCCGAGGAATGAGATGAAGCTGAGCAGGGTATCCGCCCAACTGTATTGACGGGTGGCGGCAATGATGCCGAGCGATATGCCGAACAGCGATGCCAAAAGATGGCATGTGAGCGCCAGCGCAATAGTCGCCGGCAGGCGGCTGGCGACGACGTCGCCCACGGGCCTGTTGTAGTAGAAGCTGTGCCCGAAATCGAAGCGCGTGACGATACCGGTGACCCAGCGCATGTAACGCACGACAAGAGGATCATCGAGCCCGTGCGCCTCGCGATAGGCGCGGGCCTGCGCCTCGGCCTGCTCGATCGAGGCGCCGCCCTGGTTGATCAGCATGGAGCGGATGTAGTCCGAATAGTCGCCGGGCTTCGCTTCGATGATGGCGAAAGTGACGATGCTCAGGGCGAACAGGATCGGGATCGCCCCCAGGATTCGCACGGCAAGAAATCTCAACATGACGCACGCCCGCTCATTTCGGACGGTCAGGGGAAGTCCCCTGACCGGCACCATGGCCGCTAGGTGATGGGGCCGTCTCCGCCGGGCTCGCCCGGCAGGGATTGCGGATGCAGCTCATAATCCTGCTGCTTGTCCTTGGGCACGTACACCCGCTCGCGGATGATGTTGTCCTCCGCCCAGTTGTACATGTAGATCGGCGCACCGGCCGGAATATTGGCGAAGCGCTTGTTGATGATCAGCGCGCCCGGATACTGGGTCAGCCCCACCGAGTAGACATTCTCGGTGTAGACCTTCTGGTAGCGCTTCATGAGCTCTGCGCGCTCGTTCAGATCCTGCGTGCGCACGAAGGCGTTGACGATGTCCACCAGTTCCTGCTCGAAGGGTAGGAGGTCGAGCGTGCCGTCGCTGCCGGCGCGGTGGAACTGGTGCACCTGTGGCCCCGTAGGCGCCAGCATGGCGGTGTTCTGCACCACGGTCACCATTTCCGCAGTCTGGCGGAAGACCTGCCAATCGAAGCGGCCCGACTGGTAGAGGTCGTCCCGCGCCGTGCCCTGCTGCAGGTTGAGGATCACGCGCAGGCCCAGCTCCTGCATCATGTTGACCACGCCTTCGGCAAGGTTGCGGTCGGTGTTGTAGTCGGTGTTGGCGAGCAGCGTGATCTCGATGTCGCGTCCGCCGGCGGTGCCTTCAGGGAAGTTGCGAACGCCGTTACCGTCCGTATCCTTAAGCCCCAGCCCGTCCAGAAGGGCGTTGGCCGCTTCGATGTCGTAGGGGTAATAGACGGTCGACTCCTTGTCGTAATAGGTGGTGCCCGCATAGAGCCCGCCCGGATAGATGGCGGTGAAAGGCCCGCGAACGAGCGATTCACCCAGCCGCTGCCGGTCGATCGCCATGGTGACCGCCTTGCGGAAGTCGAGATTACGGTTCAATTCGCGCACCGCCTGGGCGCGTTCGTCCGGATCGCCCCAGCCGTTGCCCGACAAGTTCATCTGCAACGTGTAGCCGATGGTGCGCGGCCCGAACTGCAGGCGCGCCGGAGCGCTCTCATCCGACCCGCGGCGCAGCGCCTCGACATAGCTTTCCGGCTGCTCGAGGTTGGAGAAGTCGCCGGAACCCGCCACCGCCTGCACGTCGCGGTCAGCCCATGTAGACAGCCTGTAGTGCACCTCATCGAGATAGGGGAGCTGGTTCCCTTCCTCGTCGACCTTCCAGTAATAGGGGTTCCGTCGCAGGACGATGATGTCGTCAGGCCGGTATTCAACCGGCACCCAGGCGCCCATGACCGGCCAGTTCATGAATTCCGGCGGAAAAGCGTTCTTGTATTCCTCATAAGTGTTGTCCGAATATTTCGGATGCTTCGGCTTAAGGATGTGGGACGGGCCAGGGCAGAAGTTGCCGTAGGCCATCTGGTAGAGATATTCCGTGGGGAACGGTGTGTCGAAGGTCCACCTGATGGTGTAGTTGTCGATCTTCTCCAGCTTCGTGCTCTCGCCGCCGAAATTGGCTGGACTTGCGCCGTTTAGCGGCGTCAGGTTAGGGTCGAGTACGTGATCCTCCCAGTAGAACATCACGTCCTCGGCGTCGAAGGGATCGCCGTCTGACCACTTCGCTCCCTCGATGAGGTGCATGGTGAGCTGGTGTCCGTCATCGGACCATTCCCAGCTCTTTGCGAGATTCGGCAAAGGCTGCAGTTCCTCCGCCTTGACCATGAAAAGCGGTCCAGTGCGCGTGAGGCATTCCATCATGCCGATGTCGATTCCGCCCCAGCCCTGGGACTGGCCGGCGATGTAGTTCCAGCCTTCCGGCCGGCCGCCGATCACGTGGCGCATCACGTCGCCGTATACGCCGATTCCGTCGGGCATGTTGGCGGCCTTGTAGACCAGCGGTTCCTTGGGCAGACGCTCCTTGACCGGAGGCAGCTTGCCCGTCTTGACAAATTTCTCCGTTACCCATTCCGGCTCGTGATATTCGGGCAGGGCGCGATATTCCAGAATGTCGGAAACGCCGACAAAGACCGGCTCGCTCTGAGCCGGGAATTCCGGCGGGTCGGGTGGCGTGGTCGGCTCCGACGCCCGAACCTCAAGACAGAGCACAGATGTGCCAAAAAGAAGACCTGCCCCGAGGGCAAACAGCTTCCCGTACATCGTTCCTCCCTTTCATCGTTCGACGCAGGGCTGCCGGGATTTCCTTTCCCGGCACGATTGCCGCCCCATGACGGTACCTCTTGCGCGCAGACACGCAATCCGGTTTTCTAAGCAGTTGTTCCGGATTCTTAAGACAGCGGCATGACCGAGACGATCCACATCGCCGAGCCTCTTCTGCGTCGAGCCAGAGCGCCCTTGCCGCGTCCCGACCGCAGGTTCTACGCCAGCACCAAGGCCTTCGGCCGCTTCGGCATCCGCTGGTTCAACCCACAGCTCATGGAGGAGGAGCACTGGCACGGCCATATCGAGTTCAACTGGCTGACCCAGGGCGGAATGGACTATCTGTTCGACGGACGGCCCGTTCGGATACTGCCGCGGCGCCTTGCGATGTTCTGGGCCGGTATCCCGCATCGCACCGTCCATATCGACAGGGGCCCGGGCGAAGCGGCACGCCAGTGCAACATTTACCTACCGCTCGACACCTTCCTATACATGCCCAATCTCGGCCGGCTCACGGAGACGATGATAGGCGGCGGGGTGATCGTGCTGCCCGCTGACGCCGTCGACGATGCGCTTCTGGAGCGCTGGTACAGGGATTACCGCAGCGGTGATGCCGAACGCGCCGACATTCTGAAATCGGAAATCGCCAACATGCTGAGGCGCACCACTCTGGTGGGCTGGGAGGAGCTTCTGCATCCCTGGATCGAGACGGCAGAGCCGGAGACGCCGAACGCCGGGCCGCTACGCTATGTCGTGGCGATGGTGCGCTACATCCATGACAATCTGGCCGAGCCTATTTCCTCGAAGGACATTGCCCGGGTTGTCGGGCTGCATCCCAACTACGCGCTCAACCTGTTCACTCGCGTCATGCGGATTCCGGTGCGCCGCTTCGTCATCCGCATGCGGCTGATCCGCGCCCGCGCGCTGCTCTTCGAGGGCAACCTGTCCATCGCCAATGTGGCCTTCCAGTCCGGCTTCACCTCGCTAAGTCAGTTTTACGCTCATTTCCGCTCGGCCTATGGTATGACTCCGCTGGAAATGAGGAGGAATCTCGCTACGAGTGGCGAGCGTTCCGCCGCGGGCCGAAGCGGCGCAGCTTGATTGAGCGCGCTCTCAGGCGATTGGCGGCTTGTCTGATCGTGGGCGGAAACCTGCTCTGGTCCGCCGTCAGCATCCTTCTGCCTCTAGCCGGGGTGATCGAACCCAATGCGATCGGCTGTACCTTCCTCTTGGGACAGGCCGTGATCGCCGCCATGCTTGCGAAGCTGGAGGCGGATGCCTCGCCCCGGCAATTCGTCGACATCTGAGACTCCACTTGAGGAAACGCGTCATGCCAGCACGATGACCTAGTCGTTCTGGCCCATCGAGCCGTCGTCCGCACTGCCACCCGGCGCGCTGGTTGACTCGTTTACTGTTAACAGTTAACAGTCATCAAGGAAGCTTGGGGAGGACGGTTCTTGCGGAATCCGCCGGTCATCATCCATCGCGAGGCCTTAGGGTCGCAGGTTGCGGCTGCATTGCGCGAAGCCATCGCGGCCGGCAAGCTGGCGCGTGGCGAGAGGCTGATCGAGGTCGATCTCGCCGCAAAATACGGCGTCAGCCGCGGCCCGATCCGCGATGCCATCCGCATCCTCCAGCTTGAGGGTCTTGTCGAGAACGGGTCGGGCGGCGTGACTGTCGCAGGCCTCGACCAGGACGACATCAACGAGATCTATTCGCTGCGCGGGGCCATCGAGGGCTTGGCGGTGCGCTTGATTGCGCAGCGGCGCAGCCACGATGATTACGAGCGTCTCGGCCATCATGTATCGGTGATGGAGCAGGCGGCGTGTACCAGCGATTCTGCCAGCTTCGCGCAGGCGGATATCGCCTTCCATAACGAGATATGCCTTGTCTCGCGGCACAAGCGTCTTGCCGACGTATGGCAGCGCTACAAGGCGATCATGATGACCCTGCTGCGTCTTACCCTGTCGCCGGACCAGGACCTCAAGGCCAGCGCTGCGAAGCACCGCAAGCTTCTCGACCTGATCAGGGCAGGCGATCCGCACGCCGCCGAAGCTGAACTCGCCGACCACCTCGATGGCTCTCGGGCGCGGATGGTCCGGGTGTGGGAACATGCCCTGGAAAGGAGGCGGAGCGAGGAGGCGCAACAGTGAGCGCCATCGGGAAGTAACAACAACTGCAATTTCACTAGGGAGAGAGAATATGAAACTCAGCAAGTTCTTCATGCAGTCCGCCGCGGCGGCTGCCCTGTTCGGCCTCGCGCTGGCAACGCCGTCTTTCGCGCAGGATAAGTTCCCCTCGAAGGACATCACCTTTGTCGTGCAGGCCGCGGCGGGCGGCGCATCAGACCGCACCTCGCGCGCTATTGCCGCCGAGCTCGAGAAGGACCTCGGAGTCAACGTCATCGTCGAAAACCGTCCGGGCGCCACCGGCACCGTTGCCTTCGCTCATGTCGCCGAGCAGCCGGCCGACGGCTACACGATCGGCTTCGGCCCGGTCGAATTCGCGATTGCTGAGCACATCGGCTACGACTTCAACCGGGAGAACTACACCTATCTCGCGCAGGTGATGGACAGTCCGGTGGTGCTGGCCGTCAGGGCCGACAGCCCGTACAACACGCTCGAGGAATTCCTCGAAGCCGCGAAGACGGAGGAACTATCGGTCTCGAACTCGGGCGCTGCTTCCGCCTTTGCAGCAGCCACCTTCACCCTCAGCAAGATGACCGGTGCAAAACTCACCGGCGTCCCGTTTGACGGCGGCGCGCCTGCTGTTGCCGCCGCTCTCGGCGGCCATGTCGACGCGGTGACCGCCGGTGCGGGTGAGACCGCGACAGCCTTCGCCGACGGCACGCTCAAGGTGCTCGCGATCTTCTCCGACAAACCGCATCCGATGTTCGAAGGCGTCAAGACCGCCAAGGAGCAGGGCTACGATCTTACCTTCGGTGCATGGGGCGGTGTCTATGGCCCGGCAGGCATTCCGGACGATGTGAAGGAGATCCTCGAAGAATCGATCAGGAAGGCCGTCTCTTCACAGACCTTCCTCGATGCCATTACGCCCGCCGGCATCCTGCCGGTCTATAGGCCCGGTGACGAGTGGAAGGCGTTCGTGGACGCCGAGGCTGCCCGTTACGGCGAAATGCTGGCGCAGTAGCAGATGATCGAGCCTCAGAAGCTCGCGTCAACGTCCGGCGGTACTGACGTATCGCCGGGCGAACCGGCTGCGGAGCCGGATTACTCCGCAAAACCCTCGCGCACGCTCGAGATCGCCATTGCCGTGGTAGCGCTCGTCCTTTCGGTGGCTGCTTTGGTGCTGTCGCGCGACATCGTCCTGCGCATGGGCGGCGGCGGCATCGACCCGAAATGGTGGCCGACAATGCTTTCATGCTGCGGCATCGCGCTTTCGCTGGTGCTTCTCCTGCAGGCTTTCCTCAGCACGTCGTCGCACCGGGGAGATCTCCTCGCGATCGAAAGGCGGGGCTGGACGCGCATGATCGTTTCGCTGACCCTCAGCGCGGTCTATGTCTTCGCCTGGTCCCGTTTTGGCTATGTCGTTCCGACGATCATCTTCACCGGCGCGCTGCTGTGGGTCTTCGGTCTTCGCAGCTGGAAAGGCCTCGTCATCTTTCCCGTCGCTGTCGCCATCTTCATCTACGGCCTGTTTCATCTGCTACTGAGGGTTCCGCTATGACCGCGCTCCTCGCCGGCATTGGCGCCGTCTTCGAGCCGAGCGTCCTCCTGTGCCTCGGCACCGGCCTTGTGGTGGGCATGCTTGTCGGCATGTTCCCCGGTATCACGGCGACCATGGCGGTGGCGCTTGCTTCCGGCTTCACCATGACGCTCGAACCGGTGCAGGGTCTGGCCGTTCTCCTGACCATCTACGTCGCGGCGAATTTCGGTGACCGTATTCCCTCCATCCTGATCAATACGCCCGGCACACCCGCCTCGATCGCCACCACCTTCGATGGCTATCCGATGGCGAAGAACGGCGAGGCGGGCCTCGCCCTGATCGTTTCCGCCCTTGTCTCGGCGGTGGGCATTCTCGCCTCGATGGTGCTCTTCGCAAGCGCCTCCGTGCCGCTGGCGCAGCTAGCGCTGAAATTCGGCCCCAGCGAGATGTTCGCCGTGGTAATCCTCGCCATGACGATCATGATTTCCATCTCGTCGTCCTCTCTCACCAAGGGCCTGCTGGCCGGCGTCATCGGCCTCTTCATCGCAACCGTTGGCCGCGACCCGATCACGGGCGATGCGCGTTTCACCTTCGGCATCCGCGAACTCAACAGCGGCCTCGATTTCATAGCGGTCATCATCGGTCTGTTCGGCATTGCTGAGCTGTTCGACCAGCTCCTGACCCACCGCGACCACAAGGTTCAGCCCATTTCCGCGCTCGGCCGCTGGTGGCCGACCAGGTCCGAATACAAGCGCATTGCCAAGCCGACCGTCATCTCCGGGATCGTCGGTCTTATCGTCGGCGTCATCCCTGGCGCGGGCGGCGATATCGCCGGCCTGCTCGGTTGGGACCGCGCCAAGTCGGCATCAAAGACCAGGGAAACCTTCGGCAAGGGCAATATAGAAGGCGTGGCTGCGTCCGACACCGCGTCAAGTGCGACCCTTGGGGGTTCCCTGACCACGACGATGGCTCTGGGCATTCCGGGCGACTCGGTCATGGCGGTCATGATAGGCTCGATGATCATCTGGGGCATTCAGCCCGGACCGAGCCTCTTCGTGAACCGCCCTGCGCTGGTCGTGACGATCACCACAATCATGGTGCTGGCAACGCTGGTCACGCTGGGCATCAATCTCGTGCGCATGCCGATGATGGTGAAACTGCTCGACATGCCTAAGCACTATATCTGGGCGACCATTCTGGTCTTCTGCATCATCGGCACCTACGCCACCACCAACAACCTTTTCACCGTCACCGTGATGCTTGTCTTCGGCGTGATCGGCGTGATCCTGAAACGGTGCTCGATCCCGGCCGGTCCGATCGTCCTCGGGCTGATCCTCGGTCCGCTTGCAGAGGCCAATCTGCGCCGGACGCTGCTGATCGACGGTCCCGCCGGCCTCATCAACAAGCCCATCTCGGCGGTCCTGCTCGCCTTCGCGGTCATCGCGGTCGTGACGGCCATCGCCACTCCAATTCTCGCGCGCCGCCGGCAAAAGGCGGCAACGGTCCAGTCAAACTAGTTTCGAAAGCAGGACTATGGCCAAGAAACCAATCATTTTGGCCGCTTTGCCGGTCGCGTTTCAGGACGACGGCGAAATCTCCATCGAGGGCAACCGGTCGATCCTGGAGAAATGCGTGGCCTCCGGCGTCGATGGCGCGTTCATTCTCGGCACCACCGGCGAGTTTCCGGCCTTAAGCGAAGAGGAGCGCGGTACGCTTGTGCGCCTCAGTCTCGACATTCTGAGGCACAAGCAGGTCGTCGTTCATGTGGGTGCCGCGAGCCTCTACCAGGTCGGGCGGCTTATCCGGCAGGCACGGGCGCTTGGCGCGCGATATGTCGCGGCGATCACACCTTACTACCTGCCGTCGACGGATGAGGCCGTGCTGCACTTCTATAGCCGGATCTCCGACATGACGGACGGCATGGGCGTCTACGTCTATATCTTCAGGGAACGCACCGGCGTTCCGGTTTCACCCGAGCTGATGGCACGGATCGCCAGGTTGCCCAACATCATCGGTGTCAAGATCTCCGGCGAAAGTATCGAGACCATAGGCGCGTATCGCAGGCTGCTGCCTGATGGCTTTCAGGTGCTCACCGGCTCGGACCGCGAGATCGGCCGCCTTCACGAGTTTGGCGCAGACGGTGTCATCTCGGGCATTGCTTCGGTCTATCCGGAGCCCTTCGTCGCAATGGCGGAGGCGGTCGCCGCTGGAATTGAGGATCGCTCCGAACTGCAGTCCCACATCAACGCGACTGTCGATGGCCTGTTAGGCGACATCGAACGCCTGAAAACCGGCCTGCGGCTGCAAGGCATTCCGGCGGGGCACGCCCGCATGGCCGTCGGCATGCCGGATGCCGCGACAATGGCGCTGCTTGCGGAGCTCAACCGCAAATACGGGCCCGTCAAACGCGCCTGATATTGCGCTGTCTCTAGAAACCACCTGCCGGGCGAGCACCGCCGCGCCGGCGATCCGGTGAAGATTGGATCAACGGCGTCCGCTTCGACATACTGGCGGGCGAGAACTCGGAACTGATGTCCAACTTCACCATTCTGGGCAACGACGTGCTCAACTGCCAGTATGGCCGACAGTACGATGAACGGTGGTGATGGCGACCATCAATGTCGGCGCCGGGTTCAACACGATCATCTACGATCAGGAGAATTTCGGTCCGCGATCCGGCCACCGGCGAGGCCCACTATACGGGTAAGGTGTCAATCCCGCCGGAAGAATTCCCCAGGATAGGAGAAGACGCGCTCGTTCCGGGAATACCGGTCGAGGCTTATGTCATGACGGAGGAGCGCATCGCGCCTTCCAACCTCGTGAAGCCTCTGATCAACCAGCTCAACAGAGCATTCAGGGAGAGATGAGGCGCGGGGGGCGGCAGGATCACGCCTTACGGAATCACGCGAAAGCGCGGACTCTCGATCCCTGAGCGTCAGGCGAAGAAATCCGCGTCCTCGGGTGCAAGATAGCGTTTCGCCTCCTCGGGGATGAGGTCGACGCCCATGCCCGGGCGGTCGGGCACATCGATGAACCCGTCCTTCACGATCGGGTCAGGCAGGCCGTCCACGATGTCGCTCCACCAGGCGGGATCAGCCGTCGTGTATTCGAAGGCGATGAAATTGTGGGGTAAGGTGGCCGAGACCTGGACGAGCGCGGCAAGCCCGAGCAAACCGTTGGCCGTCCCGTGCGGGGCAATGGTGATGCCGTGCAGATCCGCATATTCGGCAATCCATTTGAGCTCCGCGATCCCGCCCACATCGGCAGGATCCGGACCGATCACATGGACGGCGTGCGTCTCGATCAGTTCCTTGAAATTCTGCCTCAGATAGATCTGCTCGCCGGTGTGGATCGGCGTCGGCGAAAGGCGTGTGAGCTCGCGATAAACCCCGGCATTGACCCAAGGCGTGTAGTCGCCTGACAGGAGATCCTCGATCCAGAGCAGATTGTAGGGCTCGAGCAGCCGGGCGAGCTTGATCGCATCGGCGAGCATCCAACCCGGGCCGCAGTCGAGCGCAAGCCCCACCTTGTCGCCCGCCACCTTCTTCATGGCAGCGACACACTCCACGAGATGCTTCAGTCCGCGCTCGGTGACCGGGCCGCGATCGAGCGCCCCATGAAACGGGCTCCTTTCCGGTTCACCGTAATAGAAGTACGGCACCTCGCGCTTCATGGACGAGTGAAAGCCGATCGGCTGCTTGATGATGGTGAAGCCCTCCGGAAGGGCCATCATGCGGCGCATGTCTTCGGCATAGTCCTCGGGCCGGTGTCCGTTGAGCGGAAAGCGGATCGCGCCGTTGTAGACGCGCACCTTATCGCGCACCTTGCCGCCCAGAAGCCTGTGCACCGGCAGATTCGCGGCCTTGCCGGCGATATCCCAAAGGGCCATTTCGATGACGCTCACCGCCGAACCCCACGGCTTGAAGCCGCCGCGCTGTCTTATCTTCAGCATCACTCGCTCGACAAGCGTCGGGTCCTCGCCGATAAGCGCCTCGCGGAAACTCAGGATGTGGGATTTCAGATAAGGCTTCCAGGTTTCGGCTTGGGCGTAGCCGGAAATGCCCTCGTCGGTAACGATCCGCACCACTGGGCTCTTGCCGATCACGGCGCATTTCAAGTCGATGATCTTCATCCCAACGCCTCCCTCGGCTCCCGATTGGAGGCGGGCATCGCCTCGCTGATCGCGCGCGCTGTCTCAATCGCTGCCATGCGCAGTTCCTCCATCCGGCTTGGCTCCGTGCCCGCCAGAAAAGGAATGCTGAGTGCCGCCACCACCTTGCCCCTCCGGTCGTAAACGGGAGCGGCGAAGGCCTGGATGCTCGGCGCGTTCTCGCCCTTGTCCTGAGCCCAGCCCTGGCGCCTGATGCGCGCAAGCTCGCTGCGCAGGCGCTTCGGGTCCGTGATGGTCCTGTTCGTATAGACGGTGAGCGGCGTCGAGAGCCAGTAATCGATCGCCTCGGGCGGCAGATGCGCCAGAAGGAGTTTGCTCGCCGCGCCGGCGTGGATGGGCATGCGCTGGCCAGGGGCAACGGTTAGCGCATATTCCCGCCGGCCCTGGGAGGTGGCCAGCACCAGTATGCCGTCTTCGTCGATGACGCTGAGTTTCACGCTCTCGCCGAGCTCGGTCGCAAGCTTGTCCAGAAATGGCTGGGCGATGGCACCCACATCGATCTCGCTTGCCCGCGAGGCCACCTGGGCGGCGAGCGTCAGCAGCCGCCGTCCGAGAGTATAGGTGCCCGCGTCATCGCGCCGGACGATCTCGTGCCGCTGCAACGTGTTCAGGATGCGATAAACCGTGGTGCGGGGCAGGCGCAGGCGACTCGTGAGCTCGCGGATGGTGAGGCCCGTTCCGTTGCTGTGCTCCAGCTCGCCAAGCACGTCCATCATCCTGTCGATGACGGGGATTGTGTGCTTCGCGGGAGCCTCATTGGTCGTTTCGCCCATGCGGTCATACCCGTGTTGACTTTCGTTGGTTCGCCATTACCATACGAAATTGAACTGTCAAAGTTCATATTTGAATAGATTGGCGCGGAGGTCGTGGATGCTTTGCCTGGAAGCCGACGGCGGGCGGCGCCGTTTACGCGGCGGCCTGATGCGTACCATGGTCGCAGCCGGCGGCACAGGCCGCGCTGGAGCTTTTGGCCCATGCTGACGGTCTCCTCGATCACCCATGTCGCCATCCGCGTGAAGGAAATCGAGCGCACGCTCGACTTCTACACCAAAAAGCTCGGCTTCTCCGAAATGATGCGGCTCGACCGGGACGGAAAGCTCTGGCTGGTCTATCTGCGCATCACGGACGACCAGTATCTCGAGGTGTTTCCGGAAGGCGAGGGCGAGCGTGCTGCCGAGCGCGAGGCGGTAGGTTATAACCACATGTGCCTCGCGGTGCCCGACATTGACCAGACAGTGCGTGAGCTTGAAGAAGCCGGCGTACCGCTGATCCGGCCGAAAACCATGGGCGCGGACGGCAATTGGCAAGCCTGGATCGAAGATCCCGACGGCCATCGCATTGAGCTCATGCAGATGGCACCAAACAGCATGCAGGCAAAGGCCATCGAGCGGCTGAGGAGCGCGTAGACCATGGCGCGCATCGCCTATCTGATGGCGATCGATTTCGGCAGCGGTGAGCTGAGGGAGAGGACGCTTGCCGATCACAACCATTCAACGAATCCGCAGGAGCCTGCCCCGGAGTTATCGCAGGCGCTTGAGAAAGCGCTGGGCTGACCCGCGCCAGGGGACCGCCATGAAGATCACCGCACAGAAAGTGTTTGTCGCCAATGCTTCGCGCACGAATTTCGTGTTCGTGAAGCTCTATACCGACGAGGGCATCGAGGGTGTGGGCGAGGCCACGCTCGAATGGAAGACAAAGACGGTCGTCGCGGCCCTAGAGGAATTGGAGCGCGTACTGATTGGCCGCGACCCCTTTGCAGTCGATGCGATCATTGAGCAGCTTCACCGCGACAGCTATTGGCGCACGGGCGCCGTGTTCCGCACGGCGCTGGGGGCGGTCGAGGCCGCACTGCTCGACATCAAAGGCAAGGCGCTGGGTGTTCCCGTGTTCGAGCTTCTAGGCGGGAAGTTCCGCGAAAAGGTCGCCTGCTACGCGAACCACTGGTTCTTCGGAGCCGAGACGCCGGACCAATATGCCGAAAACGCGCGGCGCGCCGTCGCCATGGGTTACAAGGCGCTAAAGTGGGACCCGTTCGAGGCGGCAGATCTCGAAATGGACCGCGTCCAGCGCCGCCGCACGATCGCAATCGTGGAAGCAGTGCGCGATGCCGTGGGACCGGATATCGACCTGATGCTCGACGTTCACGGGCGGCTCAACGTGCCGACTGCCATCGCCATGTGCAGGGAGCTCGCCCGATTCGATCTCACCTGGATTGAGGAGCCGACGCCGCCCGAGAGCATCGACGCGCTTGCCGAGGTGCGCGCCAGGAGCCCGGTGCCGATCGCCGCTGGCGAGCGCTGGTACGAGCCTGCGCGCTTCCTCGAAGCGCTCAACAAGAAGGCGGTCGACATCCTGCAGCCGGACGTGTCGCACGCCGGCGGCCTCAGCGAAACCAAGCGCATTGCCCATCTGGCGCACACGCATCTGATCCCCGTCGCGCCGCATAACCCGGTGGGGCCGGTGATGAACGCCATGACGCTGCATGTGGCCGTGGCGATTCCGAATTTCTGCGTCTTCGAAACGGTTTCCATAGATGTGCCCTGGCGCAAGGAGCTAGTGCGCGAGACGCTTCAGTTTGAAGACGGGCATCTTCTTGCGCCGACAGCTCCGGGCTTGGGCGTGGAACTCATCGAAGAGGCGTGTGCCCGCTTCCCCTACGAGCCCTACGACGTGCCGCTTTTTGACGGCACCATTAACACCAAAGGGGTAGCAACCGGGGCGGCAATCTTCTCCAACGGCGGCGACCGTTGAGGCGTTCGCCAGCCTGTTGACAAGCGGGTGATGTTGCGGCCATAGTTACATATAGACTAGGTTCAATTCAAATATGAATTGACTGAGAGCAGGGAGAAGCGCTCAGCGTGAAGGTTGGGCTCTCGCTATACGGCAAGCTTCTGAGCGAGGATGGAGCGCGCTTTGCAAGCCAGCTCGGCGTGGAGGATGTCGTCATCCACCTGACCGACTACGCGCGCAATGCGAATGACGCTGCCTATCGCGCCGGCGAAGTGGGCCCAATCAACGGCGATTGCATCGACGTGCCGCTCTGGACCTTCGACTACATGTCCGAGATCGTCGACATGCTCCGCCGCCATGGCCTACGAATTGCGGCGATGGAAAACATCTCACCTAATTTCTGGTCCGACATCCTGCTCGACGGGCCGGCCAAGCGGCGGCAGATGGAGGCGCTGAAACAGCTTGTTCGGGATGCCGGGCGCGCCGGGATTCCTGTCATCGGCTACAATTTCTCCATCGCCGGCGTGTGGGGCTGGCGGCTGAAGCCCGTTGCCCGCGGCGGCGCGGTGACGGCCACTTTCAACCTTGACGAGATCGACTGGGAGAGACCGCTTCCGGACGGAATGGTGGGCAACATGCGCTATCGCGCACCAATGCCAGGTGCCGAGCCGCTGCAGGTAAGCGAAACGGAGCTATGGGAGCGTTTTGCCTGGTTCCTGCGCGAGCTCGTGCCCGTAGCCGAAGAAGCAGGCGTCAGGCTTGCTGCCCATCCGGACGATCCGCCGGTGGAGCGCCTGCGCGGAACGGCAAGGCTCGTCAATTCTCATGCGAAATACGACAGGCTGCTCGCGCTTGCGCCGAGCCGCGCCAACGCACTCGAATTCTGCGTCGGCTCCCTCGCCGAAATGCGCGAACGCGACATTTACGAGACGACGCGCCGCTTCGCCCGCATGGGCGCGATCGCCTATGTCCATTTCCGCAACGTGCGCGGCAAGGTGCCGAGCTATGTGGAGACCTTCGTCGACGACGGCGACGTCGACATGGCGCGCATCGTCCGCATCCTTCATGAAGAGGGGTTTGACGGCGTGCTCGTGCCGGACCACGTGCCGGAACTTCACTGCCCCGCGCCCTGGCATGCCAGCCATGCCTACACGGTCGGCTATATGAAGGCGCTAGTTTCCGCAATCAAATCCGCCGTGCCGGCAAACGCCGGCGCGCAACCCGAAGATAGGAGCAGGATCGCCGCGGCCGCGCGGTGAATTATCCGGCGGGAGGCCGCCGGAAGGGAAAGCGACACATTCGTCGCAGGGAGGAAACATGACGAAGTCCTTACTTATCCTTGCCACCACAGCTTCGGCGCTGGCGTTCTCCTCGGTCGTTTCGCTTGCCGGCGAAGTCACCTGGTGGACGCCCAATTTCAACGAGCCGCGCGCCAGGGAACTCGTCGAAAAGTTCCAGGCCGCCAACCCAGACATCACCGTCAATCTGGAGATCACCACGTCGGACGGCCTGCCGCAGCGTGTGCTCACAGCGCTGCAGTCCGGGGCCGCGCCCGACATCATCGATGTGCAGCACGGCTGGGTGAACGGCTATGCCCAGAACGGGCTCGTGATCCCGCTCGACGACGTGCTTCAGGATCGCGAGGACTATATTCCCGCGGCCCTCGATTACGTGACGTGGGACGGGAAACTCTGGGGCATTCCCTACCGCATCGAGACCCACGCCGTGATCTACAACAGGGGCCATTTCACGGAAGTGGGGCTTGATCCGGACAGCCCGCCGGAAACCTGGGCGGAGCTCGTTGACGTGGCCACCAAGCTCACGAAGGAAGGCCGCTCCGGATTTGCGATCACCGGCGGCGGCGAGGTGGGCAATACCATATTCCGCTCGCTGCCCTTCATCTGGATGAATGGCAGCAGCATGATCTCGGATGACATGACCAAGGCCACGGTGAACGAGCCAGCGGCGGTCGAGGCGGTCACCTTCTATACCGACTTCTTCAGGAAGGGCCTTTCGCCAGCTTCGACACTTGAGAATGACGGCACAGCCAACCGCAGGTTGTTCATCGCCGAGACGGTTTCGATGTACCAGTCCGGCCAGTTCGACATCGCTTCCATCCGAGAGGAGAACCCGGACATCGATATCGGCGTGATGCGCATCCCACATCCGGAGGGCAAGGACACCGCCGCCATTCTGGGCGGCTGGAGCTTTGTCGTGCCGTCGGATGCGCAGAATCCGGACGAGGCGAAAATATTCCTCCAGTTCCTCGCCGAGGCCGAGAGCCAGGGGACGCTCACGGACACGTTCCCGGCCCGCAAGTCGGCGATGGAGCTGCCGCGCTTCAACGATCCGATCCTACAGGTGTTCAAGGAGATGCTGCCCTATGGGCGACCTGTGCCGGCGGAGAAGAACTGGGTGCAGATCAGCCAGGCCTATTTCAACGGCATCCAGAGCATTCTCCTCGGCGACATGGAGCCTCAGGAGGCGATGGACGTGGCCGCCGAGGAGATTCAGGCGCTGCTCGACGAGTGATTCAAGCATGGCTCCGGCGGTGCGACAGCCGGAGCCGCGTTTGCCACGAGGCTTGCCATGTACCGCCCATCGACCGGGCTCCTCTTCGTTCTGCCGGCGCTGATCGTCCTGGCGATGCTGATCGCCTATCCGGTCGCCTATACGGGACTGCTCAGCGTGACTGACGGTCAGGGCAACTTCGTCGGCATGAGCAATTTCGCGAAGGTGCTTTCGGCGCGCGCCACGCCGCAAGCTTTCTGGAACACCGTCTACTGGGTCGTGGGCTCCATCGTCTTCCAGGTCATCCTTGGCACTGCAACGGCAGTGCTCCTCAACCAGACCTTCGCCGGCCGCGCGATCGTCCGCTCGATCACGCTCATTCCCTGGGTCGTGCCGGGCATCGTGGCGGCCACCACCTGGGCATGGATGTTCCATACCGAATTCGGCATCATCAACTACATGCTGACGGGGCCGGGCATCATTGACCAGCCGATCGGCTGGCTCACCAACCGCGATACCGTGATGCCGGTGCTCATCGCCATCAATGTCTGGAAGCTGTTCCCCTTCGTGGCGATCATGGTGCTGGCGGGCCTGCAGTCGATCCCGAACGACCTTTACGAGGCCGCGCGGGTCGATGGGGCCAATTTCTGGGAGGAGGTGCGCTACGTCATGCTGCCGCAGGTGCGGCCGGTGATCGTTGCCGTCACGCTGCTCCTGGTGATCTGGGGGCTCAACTCCATCACCATCATCTACGCCATCACGCGCGGCGGGCCGGCGAACCGCACGCTGATTACGCCGATCCAGATCTTCCGCATCGCTTTCGAAAACGTGCAGTTCAATCAGGCGGCGGCACTTTCGGTAATGTTCTTCGCCGTGGCGATCGCCATCGTCTTCGTCTACATCAAGGCGCTCGCCTCGCAGCCGAGAGAGGCACGATGAACAGCGGCACGCAAAACGCCGTGGCAGGCTTTCCGGCGTTGAAAGAGGAGGGCGGCCTCAAGGCGCCAGGGCTCGGCAAGCCGCTCATCTTCGTCGGCTCCGTCCTCGTCGTCCTGGTCTGCCTGTTCCCCTTCTGGTGGATGGCGCTTTCCTCGATCAAGACACTGCGGGAGCTTTACACGATCCCGCCCATCTGGTGGCCCGAAAGCCCGACGCTCGGCAACTACTACAAGGTGCTCTTCGAATCGAACATCCCGCGCTACTTCCTGAACAGCGTGGTGATCTCGGTGGGCTCCACCGGCCTTGCGCTGGTTCTTGCGATCTTCGCGTCCTACGGTTTCGCGCGCTTCGACTTCAAGGGAAAGCCGCTGCTTCAGGCCTGCGTGCTCATCGGCCAGCTTCTGCCCACGGCGGCGATCATCGTGCCCCTTTTCGTCACGCTGCGCGTGCTCGGCCTCGTCAACACCTATTGGGGCCTCATCCTGGTCTACATGATCATCACGCTGCCGCTCTCGGTCTGGATGCTCACGAGCTATTTCAAGGCGATACCGGTGGAGCTGGAAGAGGCCGCGATCATCGACGGCGCCTCGCGCCTTGGCGTGCTTTTCCGCGTCACACTGCCCCTGTCGATCCCGGGCATCGTCGCAGTTATCGTTTATGCGTTCGTTACCACCTGGAACGAGTTCATCTTCGCGCTCTGCTTTGCCACCGATTCTTCCGTGAAGACGCTGCCCATAGGGCTCGCGGAATTTTCCACCGAGTTCAACACCGACTGGGGTGCGGTAATGGCGGCATCCGTCATCATGACGCTGCCGATCGCACTCCTGTTCCTGTCCATGCAACGCCTGTTCGTGGGAGGCCTCACGGCAGGCGCCACAAAGGGTTGAGATTGCTGATGGTTTATTCGTCTCCCATTCCGCAGCTTGGGCTCGGCACCTTCGGACGCACCGGCGACGCCGGCATCGCCGCGATCCTGAAGGCGCTGGAGATCGGCTACCGCCATATCGACACGGCCCAGAGCTATGATACGGAAGGGCCGGTGGGAGAAGCGGTCCGCCGCTCCGGCCTTCCGCGCGCGGAGGTCTTCGTCACCACCAAGGTGGCCGATACCAACCTCGACAAGTCGCGCTTCATGCCAAGCGTGGAGAAGAGCCTCGAGACGCTCGGCTTCGACCAGGTCGATCTCCTTCTGATCCACTGGCCGTCCGAGAAGGATGCCGTGCCCTTCGAAGACTACATGCTGGCGCTGAAGGAGGCGCAGGAGCGCGGCTTTACCCGCTTTATCGGCGTGTCGAACTTCCCGATCGCACATCTGGAACGCACGCGCGCGCTCCTTGGCGAGGGAGCGATTGCGACGAACCAGGTGGAAATCCATCCCTATCTCCAGGCGCCGAAGCTTCGCGACTATGCCCGCGACCACGGGCTTGTGCTCACGGCCTATCAGCCACTCGTCAAAGGTGCAGTCGTGTCAGATCCGGTGCTGGCGGAGATTGCAGAGCGTCACGGTGTGACGCCGGCCGCCGTCGCACTCGCCTTCCTCATGGCGGAAGGCCATGCCGTCATCCCGGCTTCGTCCAGCGAAGCCAATCTCCGCGCGAACATGCGCGCGAAGGATGTGCGGCTCAGCGAAGAGGAAATGAACGCAATCCGCGCGCTCGACCGCGGCGACCGCCGCATCAACCCCGAAAAATCACCACGTTGGGACGACTGACGGGGGAGCGATGGCTCACGCGATCCATCCGGACCTCAAGGCAAGGTGCTTCTGGTCACCGGCGGCGCAAGCGGATCGGGGAGGCGAGGGCGCGCGCCTTTGCCGGGCAAGGATCGGTCACGCCGGAGCAATC
>ERZ777003.1234-NODE-1234-length-40604-cov-43.909172_pt1 | contig 40604 bp, 36 predicted proteins | sample MGYA00374956_ERZ777003 | MGnify/ENA primary metagenome ERZ777003 (study PRJEB29302, sample SAMN06268252) | bioreactor metagenome | isolation source: Joint BioEnergy Institute, California, USA | place: USA:Joint BioEnergy Institute, California, USA | collected... | reverse complement strand
GCCGGGCCGGGCGCCTGGATCCGCCATGACATGTCCAGCGGTGGCCGCCCTGCTGCGGGGTCTATTCGTCGGTCATCCGGCTGCGGCCGAGTCGCCTCGCGGCGGCCAGATCGCTCCAGGTCCGGCGTCTGCGCCCGCTGAGCCTTTCAACGCGCCGTTCCCGCAGGCCCGGGCGGGTGCGCGCAGCCGGGGACGAGGCGGTCGCGGTACCGGGCGTCCGTCCTCCGGCGGCCAAGATCACGTTCACCGGCCGCGACCGCACGGCACCGGTTTCGGAAGACGGCCATCTGCAGGCCCGGAGGTCCCCGTGCGGCTGCGGCCCCGAGCTGGGAACGGGGGGAGCCTTGGGGGCAGGCGGTTTCAGCTCAGGGCCGCAGCCATGGCACCGGCTCCGGGGGGACGAGAGCCGGTGGTGATCGGCGGGAGCCGGGCCCGCCGGGCCGCGGCCCCGGGGTGGGCGTCTCGGGGTTCGGGAAGACGCCCGGCCGGGGCCGCGGGGCCATGGAGCGGAAAAGGGGGGTGGGACCGCGACGGGCCGGGGACTTCAGGCGGCTTTTGTCATGTCGGCCCGGCCCGTCGCGGGGCTCATGAAGGGGGCGGGTCGGGGGCGGGGGTGTTCGTTCGGGTTTGCGGCGGTCGGGGCGATTCCGTGGGGTGGCGGGGTTCTCCTCGGTCAGGCTCGCGGCGGCCTTGGCGCAGGCGCCGAGGCGCAGCAGCAGGGAGGCCGTCTCGGTGGCGTCCCCTTGGGCGTTCTGTGCCTGCCGGGCCAGGTCGCGCAGCCACTCGGCGAACGTCCGGCGGAGTTCCGCGATGGCCTCGGTCAGGTCGTCTGCGGGCGCGGGGGCGGCGTGCGGCGGTCCGGGGCGGCGCCAGGTGGGCTCCTTCAGGCGCGGGGCGTCGAAGTCGCGGAACGGGCGGCGGGTCATCGGGCCGTCCCTTCGGGGCCGGCCGCCGGCAGGTTCCACCAGGCGTAGACGACCTTCCCGCCGGCGGGGCTGGTGTAGGCGCTCCAGCCGGCGGCGTAGGCCGCGACCAGGTGCAGGCCCCGGCCGCCTTCGGACAGGGGGGACGCGGCGGCGGGGACCGGGGGGCGCGGGCTGGCGTCCCACACCTCGCACAGCAGGCGGTACCAGGTCAGCCGCAGTTGCACGACGATCGTGGGCGGGGTCCGGTCGTGCAGCCGGGCGTAGCCGGCGGGGACCGTGCGGTCGCCGGTGGCGATGACGGCGTTGGTGACCAGTTCGGAGACGACGAGCTCGCAGTCGCCGGCCAACTGGTCCAGGCCCCACCCGCGCAGCTGCGCCGTCACGAAGCGGCGGGCCGTGCCGACGGCGTTCGGAAGGGCCGCCAGACGCAATTTCTCACGCCGCAGGTCGGGATCATGTTGATTTGTACGGAAATGGGCAGGCGGCATCGGGACATGCCGTTCGACGGGGAGCACGGACATCGCTGGCTCCAGGCGATTGCGAAATGTCGAAGGCCGGAGACACCTCCCGCCCTCGGGGGTTGACGTGCTTGCTGTCACCGGCAAGTCAATCCGTCCCGACAAGCCCTTGTCACGAGGTGTTGCGACATGCTTTCCATGCCCCCCAAAACCCCGCTGACCTGGGCTTTTTAAATACCCAGCCATCGCCATATGTCACCCGGACAGGCGTTGCCCGATTTGCACTGTTGCCGAATTCGTCAGCTTCCGGCGATTCTGGGCGGGTAAGCCGAAGGCAAGGAGATCGGCATGAGCGGATGGAGCAAGCGGGACGTCAACCGGCTGCGCAGTCAAATGATCCAGCAAGGCCGCTCCACCGAGGAAATAGCGGCTGAAATACGACAAATGACCGGATGTTCACCGCTGGCGGCTTTCCGGATGGCCTTGGGGTGGTCCCAGCCGGAGGTGGTGGAGCGCTACATCGCCTCGGCCCCGGGCTCGGTCATGGACCAGCCGCTGCTGTCGCGGCTGGAGGGCTTTCCCGCGGCCGGCTCCCGGCAGCCGCAGGCCACCCAGATCATCGTGCTGGCCTCGCTGTACGGCACCAGCCCGCTGCGGTTGCTGAGCCCGTGCGCCCTGGACCGGATGGACGAGCACGAACGGGCCGTCCTCATCAGGTGCAACGCCGCCTTCACCGCCGCTTCCGCCGCCCCGGCCCCGGCGTCCCGCGAGATCGCCGCCGAGCCGGCCCTCGCCCCCGCTAAGGCGACGCCGCCGCAGGCGGCGTCCACCGCCGGAACCGACCAGTTGGAAAGGCAGGTAGAGATGGCCGCACGACGCGCTGTGCGCTTCACCGTCACCGCCGAGGGCAGCAACATCGGCCCCGAAACCCTCGACCAGCTCCGCGAGGAGGTGGGCCGGCTGGCCGCCGCCTACCCCAAGCAGCCCCTCCCGTCCCTGCTCGGCGACCTCGTCGACCTGCAGGACGTGGCGTTCCGCCTGCTGGAGGGGCGGCAGCGCCCCGCCGAGACCACCGACCTGTACGTCCTGGCCGGGGCCGTCAGCGGGATGCTCGCCAAGGCGTCCCACGACGTCGGCAACCCGCACGCCGCCATGGCCCAGGCCCGCACCGCCTACGTGTGCGCCGACAACGCCGGGCACGACGGGTTGCGCACCTGGACGCGCTGCCTGCAGTCGCTGATCGCCTACTGGGCGGGCTGGCTGAACGAGTCGGTCCGCTACGCCCAGCTCGGCGCCGAGTCCGCCGCCCGCACCACCGGCACCGCCTCCGTCTGGCTGCCCGCCCAGGAGGCCCGGGCCCGGGCCGCCCTCGGGGACGCCGAGAGGGCCGAGGAGGCCATCGCCCGGGCGCTGCGGGCGCGTGAGGCCGTGCAGGGCGATGACCTGGATGAGCTGGGGGGCATCATGTCCTTCCCGCTGCCGCGCCAGCTCTACTACGCCGCCGACGCCCGCATCTGGCTGCCGGGGGCCGACGCGGAGGCCGAGCGCGCGGCCGGTGAGGCCATCGCGGCCTACGAAAGCGCCCCTCCGGCCGAACGCTCCTTCAGCGACGAGGCCGGCGCCCGCACCGATCAGGCCCTCGCCCGGGTCAACACCGGCGATCTGGACGGGGCGGCGGCGGCGCTGCGTCCCGTCCTGGAGCTACCGCCCGACCGGCGCATCGGCGGCATCGTCGCCAGCGTCATGCGGGTCCACTCCGCGCTGGGCGCCCCCGCCTACCGCGCCGCCAAGATCGCCCGCGACACCCAGCAGGCCATCGAGGCGTACACGCAGGTTCCGGCCGCCGCCCTGTCCCGGAGCCGATGAGCGCCCGCACCGCGCAGGCGGCCGTTCCGGCTCGCCCCGGTCGGTGGGCGTTCCCGCAAGGCCCGCGGGCCCGGCCGGCCGGGGGAGCCCGCTGAACCTTTTCGGCACGCCGCCTCCGCAACGGGCATGAGGGGGTCGGGGACGATGCCCCGACGGCATCGCCGCCCCCGCCCCTGGCCCGCTGCGGCCACGGGTTGAAAAAGGCTCACCGGCGGAGGCGAGAAGAACGGAATTCGGCGGTGCGCGGAAGCAGCCGTCATCGGGCCTGGAGGCGCCCGCCTGGGACCGCGCGCACCGCCACCTCGGAAGGAGGCGACACGCCCCGGGTACGTTCCCTATTTCGTTGCGAAAACCCCGGCGCGCGGCACCGGACCGCGTCATGGCCGGGGCGGGTGCCGCCGCTCTGATGGGGAGCGGTGAGGTACGGGCATTCGCTCGATTCCGTTGAAAAATTCTACCAAGATTTTCTTGCCGGTCGGTTGTTTTTGAGATGAGACGACGGTGCGGAAGCCAGTGCGCAAGCGGCCACGGCTTACAGACGGGAGGACGTCAGGTGGCTCATGCGGCCGATGCCGCCGACAGAAGGCCCAGACACCGCGTCTTACCAGGAACGATACAGCGCGGACACATGCCACATTTCGCACGGAAAACCGCGATGAGCGGGCTTTTCGACTGCCGCTCCTGGGGCCGTCAGCGGCCTGCGCTCCTCCGCTCCGCTCTCAGTGCACGCTGCCGCTTCCGGCCGCATCGCTCCGCGTGTGGCCTGCAGAAACACACGGGCTTGAAAATTCAACGTTCGATTCCGAGAAACCCCGTCACGGCCTTCGGTCGGCAGTGCGGATCGCCGGCTGAGCCGTGCCGTTCATAACGGCTTATGGAGGTTACCCTTCAGAGATATGTACCCGGTCATGGTTCATGGCGAACGCCTCGTCCTGCGTGAGTTCACCGAAGCCGACATCGATGCCGTACTGGCCATCTACGGCGACCCTGTGGTCACCGAACATCTCAGCTTCGAACCTCGCACCCGCGACCAGGTGGCCGCCACCATCCGGACCGTCACCCAAGCCGCCCGCGCCGTTCCGCGGACCGAGTATTCCCTGGCCGCCGCGCTGATCTCCACCGGCGAGGCCATCGGTTTCGCCCGGCTGGCCGTCGACACCGGTCACCCCGGCCAGTCCAGCGCCCAGCTCGGTTTCGCCCTTCGCAAAGACCACTGGGGGCAAGGGCTGGGCTCGGAGATGCTCGGTCTTCTCCTCACCCTCGGTTTCGACCATTTGGGGCTGCACCGGCTCTGGGGCGCGCGTTCCCCGGCCAACACCACCTCGGCCCGCCTCATGCTCAAACACGGCATGGTCGAAGAAGGCCGGATCCGTCACCACCTGCGCATCGGGGGCCAGTGGCGCGACTCCATCGTCCACTCCATTCTCGAACACGAACGCCGCCCCAGCCCTTGATGGGAGCACCACCCGCCCGTTTCCGCGGCCGCGAAGGTTCACCCGCGGCACCCGGCCCCCGCAGAGCCGGCCGCGCTTTTCCGTTCTCGTCTAAGTAAGCGGCGCTCTGACCGGGTAGGCCCAGGGATGTGGAATACGCGGCTGATGTGCTGGTGGTGGGTGCGGGCCCCACCGGGCTGCTGCTGGCCGGTGACCTGGCGGCGGCCGGGGCCGGGTGCGTGGTGGTGGAACGGCGGCAAGGGGAGTCGAACCTGTCGCGGGCGTTCGCCGTGCACGCCCGGACGCTGGAACAGCTTGACGCCCGCGGCCTGGCCGACGAGCTGGCCGCCACCGGGCACCGGCTGCGCGCGCTGCGGGCGTTCGGCGATGTGACGGTGGACATGTCCCGCCTGCCGAGCCGGTTCAACTACGTCCTCATCACCCCCCAGTACGAGACGGAACGGCTGCTGGAGCGGCGGGCCCGCGCATGCGGCGCCGAGATCTGGGAGGGCACCGAGGCGGTCGGGCTGCGCCAGGATGCGAGCGGCGTCGAGGTGACGCTGCGGCGGCGGAACGGCACCGCCCGGACGGTCCGGGCGAGGTACGTGGTGGGGGCGGACGGGGCGCGCAGCACGGTCCGCCGGGCGCTGGGGCTGGCCTTCCCGGGACGGTCGGTGGTGCGGTCGATGATGCTGGCCGACGTCCGCCTGGCCGAAGACCCGCCGGATGCGCTGACCGTCAACGCCACCGGGGACGCCTTCGCCCTGCTGGCCCCGTTCGGGGACGGCTGGTACCGGGTGGTCGCCTGGGACCGCCACCACCAGGTCCCCGACTCCGCCCCGGTCGGCCTGCCGGAGATCCGCCGGACCATGCGGCTGGCCCTGGGCTCCGACTACGGGGCGCACGACCCGCGGTGGATGTCGCGTTTCCACAGCGATGAACGGCAGGTGCCCCGCTACCGCGTCGGCCGGGTGTTCCTGGCCGGGGACGCCGCGCACATCCACTCCCCGGCCGGCGGGCTGGGCATGAACACCGGCATGCAGGACGCGGCCAATTTGAGCTGGAAGCTCGCCGCCGCCCTGCAGGGCTGGGCCCCGCCCGGCCTGCTGGACTCCTACCAGGCCGAGCGGCACCCGGTCGGCCGGGCGGTGCTGCTGGCCAGCGGCGCCATCGTGCGCGTGGTCGTCACCGGCCCGCCGCCCCTGCGCGCCGTCCGCAACCTGCTGGGCCGCGCCGTCACGGGCGTCGCGCCGCTGCGGCGGCGGGCGACGGGCCTGGCCTCCGGGCTGAGCATCGCCTACCCGGCGCCCAAGGGGGCCCACCGGCTGACCGGCAGGCGGGCGCCCGACATCCCCCTGGCCGATGGGCGGCGGCTTTACCAGGCGTTGCGCGACGGCTGCTTCCTGCTGGTCGCCCCGAGGGCGGACGACCCGGCGGCGGCAGCGGCCGGGGCGGCGTGGGCGGATCGCGTCCGCACGCTGGGGACGGGCGGGCCGACCCCCAGCACCGTGCTGGTCCGTCCCGACGGGTACATCGCCTGGGCCGCCGACCGGCCGTCCGCCGCCGCGGTCCGGGACGCCCTGGCCGCGCATTGCGGGCCTCCCCGGTTCCGGGCGCCGGTGCCGGGCTGAGGCGGCCGGCGTCAGAACCAGTGCTCCGCCAGGAGCTGGAAGGACTTCATCCGGTCGGCGGGATCGTAGGTGTAGGTGACGGCGATGAGCTCATCGACGCCCGTCCGCGCCACGAACTCCTCCAGCGCCCGCACCGCCGTCTTGGGGCTGCCGACGGCCCTGAACCGCAGCGCGGACTCGGCGAACGCCAGCTCAAAGGCCGGGGCGACCTGATCGGGATCGACCGGGGGCGGGATCTTGCCCCGCCGGCCGCGGCGGATGTTGAGGAACATCTGCTGGACGGTGGTCCACTGCCGCCGCGCCTCCTCGTCGGTGGGCATCACCAGGACGTTGATGCCGGCCATGACGTAGGGCCGGTCGATCTGCGCGGTGGGGGCCTTCGGGTCGAAGGCGTCGCGGTAGACCTCGATCGCCTGCATCACCTGCTCGGGGGCGAAGTGCGAGGCCACCGAGAACGGCAGCCCGAGCCGCCCGGCGATGGAGGCGCCGTTGACCGTGGAGCCCAGCACCCAGATGGGCACGTCGGTGCCGGCCGAGACCGCCGAGAAGATGGGCGCGCTGCGGGCCGTGCCCGCCGCGCCGAACCAGCCCTGCAGGTCGGCGATGTTGCGGGCGAACGACTGGGCGTCGGCGGCGGAGCGGGCCAGCGCCCGGGCGGTCATCGGGTCGGTGCCCGGTGCGCGTCCCAGCCCCAGGTCGATGCGGCCGCCGAACATGTTGGCCAGCGTGCCGTACTGTTCGGCGACCATGAGCGGGGAGTGGTTGGGCAGCATGACCCCGCCCGCACCGACCCGGATGCGCTCGGTCAGCGACGCCGCGCGGGCGATCAGCAGCGCGGAGGCGCTGGCCGCCAGGCCCGGGGTGTTGTGGTGCTCGGCGAACCACAGCCTGCGGTAGCCGAGCTCGTCGGCCTGCCGCGCCGCCTCCATCGAGGCGGCGATGCCCTCGGCGGCGGTCCGGCCCTCCGGGATCGGCACCAGATCGAGAATGCTCACCGGAACGCGATGCGACACCGTTGGGGGCTGCCCTTCACTGCGTGGACCCTGTGGACCGAACCTCTTCGTCCTGCCCGTCCCCGGGGACGGCCTGAACCGGCGCGCGCCGTCCAAGGTCCCCGCGGCCGCAGGCCGGAAGGGTTCATCGGTGTGGCAACCGGTGTCTTCCGGGAGTTATTCCAGACCGCATGCCGCCCGGTGCGGGGCTCAGCTCTTGTAGGAGTTGAGGAACTCCAGCAGGTCCTCGTTGAGCCGGTCCTTGTGGGTGTCGGTGAGGCCGTGCGGGGCGCCGGGGTAGACCTTCAGCTCGGCCTCCTTGATCAGCCCCGCCGACGCCCTGCCGCCGACCTCCAGCGGCACTATCTGGTCGTCCTCCCCGTGGATGACCAGGGTGGGGACGTCGAAGGCGGCCAGGTCGTCGCGGAAGTCGGTGGCCGAATAGGCGGCGATGCTGTCGTAGGCGTTCTTGTGCCCGCTTTGCATGCCCTGGAGCCAGAAGAAGTCCCGCACCCCCTGGGACACCGAGGCGCCCGGCCGGTTGTTGCCGTAGAACGGCCCGTCGGCCAGGTCCCGGTAGAACTGGGCGCGGTCGGCCAGGGAGTTGGCGCGCGCCTCGTCGAACTGCTCGATCGGGACTCCCCCGGGGTTGTCGTCGGTGCGGAGCATGAACGGCGGGACGGCGCTGACCAGCGCGGCCTGCACGACCCGCCCGGTGCCGTGCCGTCCGATGTAGCGGGCGACCTCGCCGCCGCCGGTGGAGAACCCGACCAAGGTGGCCTCCCTCAGGTCGAGGGCGTCGATGACGGCGGCCAGGTCGTCGGCGTAGTGGTCCATGTCGTTGCCGTCCCAGACCTGGGCCGAGCGGCCGTGGCCGCGGCGGTCGTGGGCGACGCACCGGTAGCCGTGCTCGGCCAGGAAGAGCATCTGCCCCTCCCAGCTGTCGGAGTTGAGCGGCCAGCCGTGGCTGAAGACGACCGGGCGCCCGCTCCCCCAGTCCTTGTAGAAGATCTCCGTGCCATCGGAAGTGGTGACGAACGGCATGACGCCTCCTTCGCTGCAGTCGGCAACGACTCGCCCCTGCCCGGAAGTCGGCGGCTGAAGAGAGCGGCCGGGTCAACAATTGGTGAAAACAGCCGCGGCGTGCCGGGGTGCGGATCGCGCCACAGCCGGTAGCCTGGGCGCTTCGCCCGGTATCCCGTCCCGGCGCGTACCGGCCGTTCATGACCGCGACCCCCCGTTTTCACCCATGGACCTCACCGGCACGTCCCGGACCGGCCCAGGCCGGCTCGATCCGCTCCACCGCCGCAGGCTCACCAGGGCCGTCGAACGGGCCCTGCGGGGCACCGGCCGCGCCAGGCTGTCGGTGTCGGCCTGCGACCTGACGACCGGAGCGGGCTACTCCTACGGCACCGCCCGGCGGTTCGTCACCGCCAGCATCGTCAAGGTCGACATCCTGGCGGCTTTGCTGCTGCGGCTCGGCCGGCAGGGCCGCAGCCTGGACGGGCCGCAGCGCGAGCAGGCCGCCCGCATGATCATCGACAGCGACAACGACGCGGCCAGTGCGCTGTGGGCGCAGATCGGCGGGGCGGCCGGGCTGAGCGAGGCCAATGAGGCGCTGGGGCTGCGGGAGACCACGGCGACCGGCGCGGGCTGGGGGCTGACCGGCACCAGCGCCCGCGACCAGATCCGGCTGCTGCGCGCGCTGGCCGGCCCCGGCGGCCCGCTGGCCGCCTCCGACCGCGAGCTGATCTGGGAGTTCATGGGCGCGGTGAACGCCGGCCAGCGGTGGGGCGTCGGCGCGGCGGCCGGCTCCGCCGGCCGGGTGGCGCTCAAGAACGGCTGGCTGCCCCGCTCCGCCGACGGCGGGCTGTGGGTGATCAACAGCATCGGGCGGATCCGCGACGGCCACGACTACCTGATCGCGGTGCTGTCCGACCGCAACGCCACCAAGGAGGCGGGCATCGCCCTGGTGGAGCGGGTCGCCGTGACCGTCATGGACGCCCTGCGCCAGACCACGTCCCGGTGAGGGCGCGGGCATTCCTCCCGTCCAGGGGGTAGGGACCGGGCCACAGGCACCTACCGATCGGGGGAGGCATGCGTTTTCTCACACGTTCTCATCATCTGCCGGTCCGGCTGGCGGTCGGCGCCTACGTCCTGAACTCCGGGCTGTCCAAAAAGAACGCGGACGAGGAGACGGCCGCGGGGGTGCACGGCATGGCCGCGGGCGCCTACCCCTTCTTCAAGAACATGGACCCGGCGGCCTTCACCAGGCTGCTGTCGCGGGCCGAGATCGCGCTGGGCACGGCGCTGCTGTTGCCGTTCGTGCCGTCCGCGCTGGCGGGCGCGGCGCTCACGGCGTTCTCGGCGGGACTGGTGGGCCTATATCTGCGGACGCCGGGGATGCGGCAGGAGGGCGGCCTGCGGCCCACCGTGGAGGGGACCGGTCTGGCCAAGGACGTCTGGCTGCTGGGCATCGGCATCGGCCTGCTCATCGAGGAGCTCGCCGGCAAAGACCGGTCCCGTAAAGACGGGTGAGGCGCGGCGGGCGGACGGTCCGGTGCCGGGCCGTTTCGCTCCGGCGCCGGGCCGCCACGCGGTCGTTCGAACACGCGGTCATTCGAAATCGTCGGGGCTGAACTCTTCGGAACGGTGGGCGGTGTTCCCCCGCATGCCGTAGTCCTTGCCCCGGCTCCTGGACGACCGTCCGGTGGGCTGCGCGGTCGTGCGCGGGGTGCTTCCCGCGGCCGACGCGGCCGGGGCGGCGGGCCGGCCCCTGCCGCTCACCGGGTGCGGAGTCCCACCGGGTTCGGGCTTGGCGCTCATGGTCCCCCTCCAGTGCGCTCATACCGCCCCTGAGAGATCACGGCCCCTGGGACGGTCCGGCTTCCAAGCCCTGTCCCTACCACCCACCTACGCAAATAACCCCATTACGGATATCTGCCCGTCCTGTGCAGGCCCGTACACGAGAGGTGAGAAACAGCACCCAACGGCGCGATGGGCTATAGAGCGGGCGTGATCGGGTAGGTCTCGCGATGAGAGTCCTTCCTCAAGGAGAGTCATGAACGAGTCGGTTCGGCTCGGGCGCATCGCCGGGATACCCGTCGGGCTGAACGTCAGCGTCCTGGTCATCGTCGTGATCTTGGTGGTGGGGCTGGCGTTCGGGCTGTTCCCCGAGTCGTTCGCGGGTTACTCCACGGCGGCCTACCTGCTGGCGGCGCTGCTGGCGGCACTGGCGTTCCTGGCCTCGCTGCTGGCGCACGAGCTGGCGCACGCGGTGGTGGCGAAACGCCACGGCGTGGAGGTCGAGGGCATCACGCTGTGGCTGCTGGGCGGGGTGGCCCGGCTGCACGGCGAGCCCCGCACCCCGCGCGCCGACTTCCTGGTCGCCGTGGTCGGGCCGCTCACCAGCGTGGCGCTGGGCGCGGTGTTCTGGCTGCTGGCCCTGGCGGTGGGCTGGGCCACCGGGTCGCCGCTGGCGGTGGGCACGCTGGTGTACCTGGCGCTGCTGAACGTGGTGCTGGCGGTGTTCAACCTGATCCCGGCGGCGCCGCTGGACGGCGGGCGGGTGCTGCGGGCCGCGCTGTGGCGGTGGCGGGGCGACCGGCACGCGGCGGCGATCAGCGCGGCCCGCGCCGGGCGGGCCTTCGGGTTCGTCCTGATCACGCTGGGGCTGCTGCAGGTGGTCACCGGGATGGGGGTCAACGGGCTGTGGCTGGCGCTGATCGGCTGGTTCCTGGTCAACGCCGCCGCGGCGGAAGAGCAGCAGACCCGCGTCCAGACGGTGCTGGGCGGGGTCCGCGTCGGCGATGTGATGACGCCCCATCCGCTCACCGCCCATCCGGACGAGACGGTGGCGGACTTCATCCACCAGGTCGTGCTGGCCCGCCGGTTCTCCACCTACCCGCTGGTGGACGAGCTGGGCCGGCTGGACGGGCTGGTCACCTTGAACCGGATCCGCGACGTCCCCGCCGCGCTGCGGGCCACCACCACGCTGCGGGAGATCGCCTGCCCCCTGGAGGGCATCCCCCTGGGACGGCCCGAGCAGCCGCTCACCGAGCTGCTGGCGAACATGTCCGGCTGCACCGACGGGCGCGCCGTGGTGCTGTCGCCGGACCGGCGGGTCATCGGGCTCGTCACCCCCAGCGACATCAGCCGGGCCATCCAGGTCGGCGAGCTGACCGGGCCCTATGCGCATCGCGGCGCCGATGTGGTGACGCTCCCGCCGCGCCGGCCCTGACGGTCACGGCTCGATCAGGCCGGTGCGGATGGCGTAGCGGGTCAGCTCCAGGCGGTCCTTCATGCCGAGCTTGGCCAGGATGTTGGCGCGGTGCCGCTCGACGGTCTTGACGCTGATGAACAGCGTGTCGGCGATCTCCCGGGAGGAGTGGCCCTCGGCGACCAGCTTGAGGATCTCCTCCTCGCGCGGGGTGAGCGGCGTCTCCGGCTCCTCCCCCTGGCGGGCCTGCTCCAGGTAGCTGCGGATCAGCACGCTGATCGCGCCGGGGTACAAAAAAGGCTCGCCGCGCACCGCCGCCCGGCAAGCCTGCACCAGATCGCGGTCGGCCAGCGACTTGAGCACATACCCGGCCGCCCCGGCCTTGAGCGCCTCGAACAGGTACTGCTCGTTGTCGTGCATGGTGAGGATGAGGATCCGCAGCCGCGGATACATCCGCGACAGCTCCCGGGCGGCCTGCAGGCCGGTCATCCGCGGCATCGCCACATCCAGCACGGCCAGATCGACCTCCTGCGGCGTGCCCGCCCGACGCCGCACCTGTTCGATCGCCTCGGCGCCGTCCCCGGCCTCGCCGACCACCCACAGGTCCGGCTCGCCGTCCAGGATGAGCCGCACGCCCCGCCGCACCAGCGCGTGGTCGTCGGCGAGCAGGATGCGCGTCTTGGCCGGGCCGTCCGGGCGGCCCTGGGCCGGCTCGGAGACGGCCCGCCCCTGCGGGTGGGCCGCCGTCTCGTCGGTCATGGTCGTGGTCCTCGTCCTTCCTGGGGTCCTTTCGGAGGAGTGGGCACATGCAGGGAGACCCGGGTGCCGCCCTCGGGGCCGGACTCGAGGGTGAGCCGCCCGCCCACCAGCAGGGCCCGCTCCCGCATGCCCCGGATCCCGGCGCCCTCGGGCGCCCCGTTCAGCCCGCGGCCGTCATCGGTGATGTCCAGCCGCACCCCGCCGTCCGCCGGGGCCAGCTTCAGCTCGACCGCACCGGCGCCGGAGTGCCGGGCGGCGTTGGTGAGGCTCTCCTGGGCGATCCGGTACAGCACCAGCTCCACCTGCGGGGTGAGCGGGGGCAGGTCCGGATGCAGCGACCGGCGCACCCTGATCCCGGTGTGTTCGGAGAACTGGCTGGTCAGCGCGGTCAGCGCACTGGCCAGCCCGAGGTCTTCCAGCACCCCGGGCCGCAGCCGGCGGGCGATCCGGCGGACCTCATCCAGGCTGTCGCGGATGGTCTCCTGCGCATACCGCACGTCCTCGCGCAGCGGCTCGGGGACCCGGTCGGTGAGGCGTTTGAGCTCCAGCAGCACGGCGGTCAGGCTCTGGCCTATCTCGTCGTGCAGTTCCTGGGCGATGCGGCGGCGCTCCTCCTCCTGGGCCGACAGGGCGCGGGCGCTGCTGGTGCTGCGTTCGGTCTCCAGCCGCTGCAGCATCTGGTTGAAGGTGTCGATCAGCGCGGCGACCTCGCCGCTGCCGGTGACCGGCAGCCGCTGGCCGGGCTGCAGCAGGTCCACGGTGGCCATGGTGCGGGTGAGCCGGTCCAGCGGCGCCAGCCCCCAGCGCAGCAGCGCGGCGTTGATGGCCAGCAGCGCCGCCGCCCCGGTGAGCAGCACCGCCAGCTCCACCAGGCGGATGGGGGCCGACACCGTCCACGGGCCGATCGCCAGCAGCACGGTGGCCACCGCGAACACCAGGGTGTTCAGCCAGAACACTCGCCAGAACAGCCGCACTGACCGCAGTCCCCCATCTCTGCTCGTCGGCCCGGGCGTCATCTCCACTGTGCCGCGCCCGCCCCGGCCGGTCGATCGGGCACGGCGTCCATTGCCGCTGATGAAAGCCGCCTGGAGCGGTCCCGCTTCTACATGGTGGCCCGGCCGCCAGATGGGTGTTGCCACCGATTGCGCCGCCCGGGCAATTCACTCATGGTGAGGACGGATCCAATAAATCCTGCCCGATCTCGTCGCCGATGTCCGGAAAACCACCGCTGTGAACCCCGGCGGCCGGACATCGGCGTCGTGGCATGCCCTCCACGAAACCGTGGGGGGCATTGGATTATCCGGGGCGCCTGCGGGCGCCCGAAAGGAGGTCATCGATGACCCTGGACACCGCCCACAGCGTCACCGGCGGCTACGACCCCGACAGCCCCCGGGGCCGGGAGGTCCGGCAGCGGCTGGAGGAGGAGCGCCGCAGCCGGGAGGCCCAGCTGGCCGCCCTGACGCGGTCCGACGACGGGCAGCCCGACGACACGGCGCTGGTGCAGGCCGACGCGCTGCGGCAGACGCTGGAGGACATCGAGGAGGCGCTGCTGCGGCTGCGGCAGGGCCGGTACGGACTGTGCGAAAAGTGCGGCAAGCCCATCCCCGAGGGGCGGCTGGAGATCTTGCCGTACGCCCGTTGCTGTGTCTCCTGCCAGCAGCGCCGACGGGGACGAGCATGAGCGCGGCCGGATCGATCGCCTTCCTCACCACCGTCTGCCGCTGCGGCGATGGACGGTACGGACGAGTACCCGAGGCACGCTCCGGCGTGGTGCCCTGAGCCGAGGCCCGGCTGCGGCGCGCGGTGCCGGTCACCGCGCGCCGCGGCGGGGCGCCTTTGCCACGGTTCGATCATCGGCGGGCATGTTCGGCACGAGGTCCTGAAGGAACTCCGGCCGCGGCACGGGCATGCCCCCGGCGGGGAGTCGTGCCCGGAACTCCTCCCGCCCCGGCGTCGCCGAAGCGGCGCGGCGGGAACAGCGGGCACCGCCGCCCGGTTGCCACAAGAGCCGGATGATCGACAACGGAGGCGTGGATGGAACTCGGACGGATCGGCATTTGGACTCCCGCGCTGCGGACCCGGCGGCCCAAGGCCCCCGAGCCGATCGCGGAGGCGGTCGCCGAGCTGGAGGAGCTCGGCTATGGGGCGATCTGGCTGGGCGGCAGCCCGGGGGTGCAGTCGGCCCGGGTGCTCATCGAGGCCTCCTCCCGCATCGTGGTGGCCACCGGGATCCTCAGCGTCTGGGACCATCCGGCCTCGGAGGTGGCCGCCCAGCACCGGGCGCTCGCCCACGACCATCCCGGGCGCTTCCTGCTGGGGCTGGGCATCAGCCACGGGCCGGCGGTCGGCGACCGCTACCGCCGTCCGTACGCGACGATGATGAGCTACCTGGATGAGCTGGACGCCGCCGGGGTGCCGGCCGCCGAGCGGGTGCTGGCCGCGCTCGGCCCGAAGATGCTGGCGGCGGCCCGGGACCGCGCCGCCGGCGCCCACCCGTACCTGGTCACCCCCGAGCACACCCACCGGGCCCGGCAGGTGCTGGGGGACGGGCCGCTGCTGGCCCCCGAGGTGAAGGTGGTGCTCGACACCGACCTGGAGCGGGGCCGCCGCAGCGCCCGCGACCATCTGTCCTTCTACCTGCAGCTGCCCAACTACACCAACAACCTGCTGCGCCTGGGCTTCACCGAGGAGGACTTCGCGGGCGGCGGCAGCGACCGGCTGATCGACGCGGTCTTCGCGATCGGCGATGTGGAGGCGGCCGAACGGCGCATCGCCGAGCACTTCCAGGCCGGCGCCGATCACGCCGCCGTCCAGGTCATCACCGCCGACTACCGGACCCTGCCGCTGGAGCAGTGGCGCGCCCTGGCCCCGCTGGCCAAGCAGTGACCCCGCCGGCCCCGCGGGGCGCCGCCGGCCGGGGCGCCCCGCGGGGTCAGGACGTGCGGCGGCGCAGCAGGCGGGGGCGGACCCGGCCCAGGCCCTGCAGCGGGCGGGGGCGCAGCGAGGAGAAGTCGTAGCGGTCGTCGTCGGCCAGGGCGGCGGCCAGTTCGCCGTCCACCAGCACCGCGCCGGGGTAGGCGATGGAGGTGAGGCGGGCGGCGAGGTTGACGGGGGTGCCGAAGAAGTCGCCCAGCCGCAAGATCACCTCGCCGTAGGCCAGCCCGGCCCGCACCCGCGGGAAGCCGGGGTCGACGCCGTGGCGTCCGGCCAGCGACAGCGCGATCTCGGCGGCGACGGCGGCGTCGGCGGCGACGAAGAAGACCTCATCGCCCAGCGTCTTGACCAGCCGGCCGCCCAGGTCGGCGATGATCCCGGCGGCGGTGGCCTCAAAGCGCTCGACGAACTCGGCCAGCTCCCGTTCGTCCATGCGGCGGCTGAGGCGGGTGAAGGAGACCACGTCGGCGAAACCGGCCGCCATCAGCGCCACCCCGCTGGCCGGGTCGGCGGTCGCGGCGGCGGTGGTGGTCAGCGAGTGCAGCGCGGAGGCGGCCAGCTGGCGGCGCCAGCCGTGCAGCAGCAGCCGTTCGAAGCGGGGGCGCAGCTCCTCGGTGGCCGCCAGCGCGGTGAACACCAGCTCCTCGGTGACCGGCTGGTCGTCGGGGATCTCCTGGCCGAGCCGGCGCAGCCACACCCCGCCCAGCCAGCCGGCCAGCCGGCCCATGGTCTGGCCGACCGCGCGGGCCAGGTGCAGCACCATCTCCTCGTCCACCAGCTCGGTGTCCAGCAGCTCGCGGATCTCCTGCAGCGCGGCCACGTCCTCGTCGGTGAAGGCGGCCTCGTCCTCGGGAGGGGTGGGAAAGCCCAGCGCCCGCCAGATCCGCAGCCCGTAGTCGGCCGGGACGCCCGACAGCTTCTCGACCTGTGTGCGGGTGTAGCGGGCCGGCCCGCCCAGCAGGGTCTCCTCGATCAGCTGGTCGCTCGATGGCGCCTCGGTCATCAACCGCCCCCAAACCTTGACATCGATCAATGTGACAATGATCGGTCGTAAGATCAGGGCGGTCAACGGGAGGTGAGTCACCGCGATGGCCGACTACCGGATCGACGACCTGGCCCGCGCGGCCGGGACGACCGTCCGCAACGTCCGCGCCTACCAGGACCGCGGGCTGCTGCCGCCGCCCCGCCTGCGCGGCCGGGTCGGCTACTACGACGACTCCCACCTGGCCCGGCTGCGGCTGATCGGCCAGCTGCTGGCGCGCGGCTACACCCTGGCGGTCATCAAGGAACTGCTGCTGGCCTGGGAGCACGGCAGGGACGTCAGCGAGGTCCTCGGCCTGGAGAAGGTGCTCACCGACCCCTGGTCGGAGGAGCTGCCCGGCCAGGTGACGGTCGAGGAGCTGGTGGCCTCCTTCGGCAAGGGGCTGGCGGAGGAGGAGATCGGCCCGCTGCTGGAGCGGGCCACCGCGCTGGGCCTGATCGAGCCCGAAGGCGACCGCTACCGGGTGCCCAGCCCCCGGCTGCTGCACGTGGGCGCCGAGCTGGTCGCCGCCGGGATCCCCGTGGCCGCGGTGCTGGATGTCGCCGAGCGGATCCGCGACGACTGCGAGGTGATCGCCGACCGGTTCGTCACCTTGGTCGGCGAGCACGTCTTCGCCCGGATGGACGGGCCGGGCGGCGACTTGGCGCCGGCCGAGCTGGCCGCGCTGGTGCGGCGGATGCGCCCGCTGGTGAAGACGGTGGTGGAACCGTTCATCGCCCGGGCCATGGAGGCCCGCGTCCAGCAGGCGCTGGGCGAGCGGATGGAAGTGATCCGCGAACACCTCGGGCCCTGAGGCCTCAAAACAGCGACAGCCGCCACTTCACCTGGACCTCGTGCCGGTTGCCCGCCGCGTCGGTCACCGTGATCGCGGCGTTGCCGGGCAGATTGATCAGCGAACGCCGGGCCAGCACCACCTGCAGCTCGACCGAGGCGCCCGCCTGCAGCGTCCCCGACCCCAGTGACAGGCTCAGCTTGTCGCTGGTGGTGACCGCGGTCCAGACGACCGGGCCGTCCTGGGCGGTGAGCGTGATGGTGGCGCCCTGCCGGCCCACGACCACCGAGGCCGGGCCGACGACCAGCCGCCCTTCCGCGGGCGGCGGAGACGGCGACGGCAGGGGCGGCTGGGACGGGTAGGGAGGTTGAGGGGGCTGCGAGGGATCCGGCGGCTGGGTCGGGTTCGGCGACGGGGACGGGCCGGGCGGCCCGGACGGATCCGGCCCCGGCGGTTGCGGAGTGCGGTCCTCCGGCGGCTCGTCGGGCGGGACCTCACCGAAGGGCGGACCCGGCGAGGGCGTCCGGCCGTACCCGCCGCCGGGCCCCGGCATGCCGCCGGCGCCCGGCGCCGCCAACGCCGGGTGGTCGCCGCTCTCCGCCCCTTTCTCCCGCGCCTCCTCGGTGGACGGTTGGGGGCGCGGGTCGAACGGAAAGCGCAGATTCGCGGTGACCGGCCCCATCATCAAGATCGCCACCATCGCGGCCAGCAGCGCGCCGGCCGCGCCGCCCCCCAGGAACAGCCAGCGCCGGGCGTACGGGGAGGGCATGTCGGGCTGGCGGGGCAGCCCGGCGGGGGTCAGCGGACCGCCGCGCGCGGCGATGTCGGTGCGGTGGGGGGCCAGCTCCGGGTCGGTGGCGGTGTGCAGCACCCGGCGCCGGAGCGCGGCCGGCGGCACCGGGGCCGGCGCCGCTTTCAGCAAACTCCCGGCGGCCACCCGGCCGCGCCGCCAGCACTCGGTGCAGTCGGCCAGATGCCGGGCCAGCTGGGGTTCCAGGTCCGCCCGGCCGGTGCCGGAGCGTCTGAGGCGCCGCCTGCGGAACGTTCCGCCGGAGGCGAGAAGGCGCACGGCGGAGCGGTGCCGCAGCGCGGTGACCGGCGAACCGCCTCCGGCGGCACCGGCCGGCACCGGCTGCTCCTCGGGAGCCTCCTGCGGCTCGGCGGCGGGATCGGACTGGGACCGTTCCCGGGAGTCCCGCCGGGCATGGCAGTGCCGCACCATCGCGCGCAGCTCGGCCGTGATCGCCGCCTCGGCGCGCGCTTCGGCCTGGGCCACCAGGGCGGCGACGCGGCGTGCCGACACCCCCAGGACGGCGGAGATGTCGGCGGGGCTCATGCCGTGCCGCAGCGTCAGCACCAGGGTCTCCCGGTGCAGGAAGTCCAGCCGTCCCAGCATCGCCTCCACCAGGCGGCGGGCCTCTTCGGGCGTCACCTCCGCCTCGGCGGCGCCCGGCTCCTGCGCCCAGGCCGACGCCGCCGCCCACCGCCAGGACATGCCGGCGGCCCGGCCTCCCCGCAGGCAGCGCCGCCGGACGGCGGCGTAAAGCCAGGCGCGCAACTGCATCCGGTTGCGCATGCGCGGAGCGCGGCGCTGGGCGTCGATGAAGGCGTCGTGGACGATGTCGGCCGCCCGCCTCTCCTCCGCGACCATGGCGACGCAGTAGTCGAAGAGCTGCTCGGCATAGGTGTCGTAGAGGACGCCCAGCGTCTCTTCGTCTCCCTGGTGCAACCCCTGGACGAGCCGACGATCGGCGTCCGGGGTTCCGGAAGACCACCTAGGCATTTGGCTCACTCCCGCCACAGCGGTGGAAGGCCCTCATCACACAGGCCATATGACATCGGTACGGGCCTTTGCTTACACCACTTCTGACCCGCACACCACAAGATCACCAATATGGTTACCTGTGCGGGCAGAGCGTGCCGCTTCCGATATGGCGGGTCTGGCCGGTTCGATCCCGGCAAGCAGCGGCCGGATCGCCTGCTGCGCGGCGTTCCCGAACGTCTTGTCGGAGAACTTTGCGGCCCGGGTCGCAGGATCTGGACGGCGAATGCCCGCATTCCGGTGATCGCCGCCCCAACCAGGGGCTTCGCCCGTTCGGCGGCGGCTTCACAAGGCCATTGCCGCCCTGTCGGGGGGCGTGTGCGGCAGGGTGCGCCATGCTCCATGGAGGGCGTCTTCGTCGGGCGCGGGCGGCCCATCAGTTCCACCGGGAAGATCCATTCACCGTGCGTTTGATCATGGTCTTGGCCCGATCAGTCAGCACCATGTAGCCCTCCGGTGAGATGCGCCGGCCGCGGCCCTGCCCGCCGGCCTGGGCCGATCCGGCGGCGGACTTTTTCAGCACACCGTTTCCGCAGCTCAGGACAGGCGGGAGGGGGTGGTGGCCCGCGATGGCGGGGCACCGTGCGCCGCCGGGGCTCCCGTATCTCGGCCGCTCGAGACCACGTGTTGCAAAGGTTCGGTGGCCCACCCCTCCGCAGCGTGGGTCATGATCGAAGAGATGATCAGCGAGAGGCCTTGCGGCGTGCGTTCACCGGTCGCGCTCGGAGGTGTCCGGGGCGTGGCGGGCGTCCGGGAGCGCGCCGCGCTCGGACGGGGGGTCCGGCTCCTTGGCGGCCTTGGGGGCGGTGAAGTCGTGCTCCAGATCGACGTCCTCGCGGAGCTTGGCCATCGCCCGGGAGACGGTGCTTTTGACCGTTCCCACGCTCACGCCGAGAACCTTGGCGATCTCCGGTTCCGGCAGGTCCTCGTAATAGCGCAAGATGACCGCCAGGCGCTGCCGCTCGGGCAGCCTGGCCAGGGCGCGGGAGAGGGCGTCGTGCATCTCGCTGCGCCGGGTGTGGTCGTCCACCGGCCGGTCGGGCAGCACGTCGGTGGGGTAGATCTCCAGCTTGCGGCGCCGCCACCAGGAGATGTGCGTGTTGACCATGGCCCGCCGCACATAGCCGTCCACCGCCGCGCGGTCGTTGATGCGGTCCCAGGCCAGGTAGGTCTTGGCCAGCGCCACCTGCAGCAGGTCCTCGGCCTCGGTGCGGTCGCCGGTGAGCTGCCGGGCGGCGCGCAGCAGCACGGGCCCCCGGTCTGCGACGTACCGGTGGAACTCCTCCTGCTGGGCCCTGTTCACCTGGTCACCGATCCCAGGGGGCTGCCTCGTCCCAACCCGCGACCTCCCGGTCCCCGGGGCGGTGCGCACCGGCGCCCCGGTCACGTTGCCAAGGGGTGCACCGCATGCGGCCGCGACCCCCGTCCGCCCGGCGCTCCGTGCCGGCCGTCCGAAGCGCCCGTCTGCCGTCGTGTTTCGACCCTCGCACGGGGACCGTAATTTCGGATCAACAAAAACAACATATTCGGGTCAACCTGAAGGTGATTCCTCCATCCGGGTGTTGAGAGCCTCATCCCGCTGACCGATTTGAACCGACATATCCGTCGACACGAAGGCCACCGCCCGTCAATCTTGACTGACCGCCCTGACAGCCGTGCCGACAAAAGACCGCCTTCCGGAGCGCCGATGCCCCAGCCCGACGGAGCCCTGAGACGGCTGCGCAGCCGGGCCGTATTCGACCTGCCCGCCCCGCCCGCCGGAGCCGTGCCCGACGCGCCGCCCCGCGCCGTCCGGGGGACGATCGTGGACGCCAGCCCGCACCTGCTCGTCCTGGACACCGCGGCGGGCGAACCGGTGCGGCTGCCGATGGCCCCCACCACGTCGGTCTGGCACGGGGGACGCTCGGGGCCGCAGGCGTTGACGCCCGGGCGGGAGGCGATCGTACGGCTGGACGCCGACGGCTCCGTGGCCGAGCGCGTGTGGGTCGACATCACGCGCGTCACCGGGACGATCCTGTCCTGCGACCGCGACGGCCGGCAGGTGGAGGTGGACGGCGGGCCGCACCGCGGCCGCACCCTGCTCACCATTCCCGAAGACGCCCTGCGCAGGGTGCTGGTACGGCACCCCATGCTGGAGCCCGGCTACCTGATGGACGTGATCTGCGTGCGCTCCCCGGACGGGCCGCGCGCCGTCCGTCCCGGCACCTCCCAGCCCGGGCACCCGGCCGACCGCATCGTGCCGGCCCCCGCCGACGCTCCCTCCCCGCAGACCGTGCAGGGCAGCGCGACCTGGTTCGACGGCCCGGCGGCGGGCCGGGCAGCGGGCGCCGCCTACCCGGCGGTCGATCCGGAGGGGGACGCCGGCGGCTGCGCCGACGCCCCGCAAGGGTGCGCTCCGCTGCCCTGCCTGTCTCGCGGCAGCGTGCTGATCGTCCGCAACGAGTGCAGCGGACGCGCCCTCAAGGTGCCGATCGTCGAGTGCGGCTGCGTCGCCGCCCGCTACTGCGACCGGTGCGTGGAGTGCGGAACGTCCCCCCGCGGCAGGATCGTGGAACTGACCCCGGTCGGCTTCGCCGCTCTCGGCGGGGACCTGGACGCCGGCTGCTTCAACGTCACGCTCGACTTCACCGCCACCGCCGCGGCTTTTCACCCCGCTCCGGAAGGATCGCCATGATGACCATGGTCAGTGACGCCCAGGTGCTCCTGCTGGCCGCGGTGCTGACCGGCGCCGGGCTCGCCAAGCTGCTGACCGGCGAGCCCGCGCCGCAGCGCCCGGAGCAGATCCACGGCATCCAGGTGCCCTCCGCCGAACCCGGCTGGGCGGTGCTGCTGCGGCGCAGCCGCCCGGTGGCCGTGGTGCACGGGCTGGTGGAGGTGGCGCTGGGCGTCGCCTTGATGCTGTCGGCGCACCCGGCGGTGCGGGTGGCGACCGTGCTGCTGCTGGGGGCGGCCACCTGGGTGGTCGGTGAGCTGCGGCAGCGCACCCCCGACGCCGGCTGCGGCTGCTTCGGCGCGCTGAGCGACGAGCGCATCGGGCGGCGCGAGATCGCCCGGGCCGCGCTGCTCACCGTGGCCGCCCTGGCCACCCTGGGCGGGACGGCCGACGGCATGCAGGTCCTCACCGGCGGGCCGTGGCAGACCTGGGCGCTGTGCGCACTCGAACTGGCGGCGCTGACCGCCCTGTCCCGCGAGCCGGCCGCGCTGCTGCGGCGCCGGCGCCGCCCCGCGGTGCCGTGCGAACGCCGCCGCAGCCCTTTGCGGGAATCCCAGAAGATCCTGCGGCGCAGCCGCCCGTGGCGGCGGTACCGCGCCCTGCTCGACAGTGATGAGCCGTTGGACGTGTGGCGCGAGGGCTGCTGGCGTTTCCTGGCCTACCCCGCCCACCGGGACGGACGTCCCGTGGAGGTCGTGTTCGCGGTGTCCACCGCGCATCGCGACCGCACCGTCCGGGCCGCCGTGCTCGACCCCGCCCCCCGCGAGGACGCACCGTCAGCGCCCGCCCCCGCCACGCCCACCTCCCAGGCCACCGGCCCTTCCACGGCCGCGCCCGGGGCGGCCGTCCTTCCCGTCCCTCCGTCGCGGGAGCACCGCAGCACCGAACCTCCATCCCCGGGAAACGGCGCCGAGACCGCGCTTTCGGCGGCCGGCTCCTCTGCCGCTGCTTCCCACGAGCACCACGACGGCGAACCCGCGCCCCCGGGCACCGACGTCGCCCAGGCCGCACCACCGTCGAGCGGGTCCTCTGCGGCGGCGTCTCAGGGGCATCACGGCGGTGAACTCACGGCTTCGGCGGCGGGATCCGCCGCGGTCAAGGCTTCGGGGGGATGCCGATGCGCGGCCTCGGCCGTCGGGGCGGGCGGTTCAAAGGCCGGCGACGCGGCGGCCGGTGCTCCCGCCGGCGGGGAATGCCGGGAGTGCGCGAGGCAGTACGTCATGTCCCGCTGACCGTCCGGTCGAAGGGACGGGCGGTCTTGCCCGGGCTCCCGCATGCGTGCCTTGGGCTTTCTACGGTGATCTAGCGGCAGAACTAGATCGCCGTAGAAAACGCGACACCCGGGGCAAGGGAAATCTAGTGCTCTCTAGGGTTGCCCCTAGGAACACCTAGATTTCTTGAGTCACATGAGGTTCGTGTGGCTCTCCAGTCGCAGCGGTGGGCAGCCGCCCACGGTCCCAGCAGCGCGGAGGTCAGTTCGGCTGGGATCGCAGGAATTTGCCGAAGTGGGGCACGGTGAAGGCGACCAGGCCGCGTTCGGCGCTGTAGATCAGTCCTTTCTTGATCAGGCCGTCCCGGGCGGGCGAGAGGCTGGAGGGCTTGCGGCCCAGCGCCTCGGCGACCGCGGCGGTCGGCACCGGGTCGTCGCCCAGCATGGCCATCGTGCGCATGTAGTCGCGTTCGGCGGGGGTGGCGCGCTCATAGCGGCTGCCGAAGAAACCCACCGCCAGTTCGCTCTCGGCCTCGGGGGCGGCCACCTTGACGTCCTCGGCGGTGATCGGGCTGGCCGGGGCCAGGTCCCAGGTCACCTTGGCGTACGCCTGGACGAAGTAGGGGTAGCCGTCGGCCGCCTCATACAGCGCCTCCAGCGCCTCGGGGGTGTAGGTGACGTTCTCGCGTTCGGCGGGGGCCAGCAGCGCCCGGTCGGCGGAGGCCCGGTCGAGGCGGTCGATGCGGGCGTAGCGGAACAGCCGCTCAGAGTAGGACTTGCCGGCCGACAGCACCGCCGGCAGGTGCGGCAGGCCCGCCCCCACCACGATCAGCGGGCCGCCGACCTGCGACAGCTCATGGCAGGCGGCGCACAACGCCGAGATGTCCTCGGCGGGCACGTCCTGCATCTCATCCACGAACAGCCCGATGCCGACCCCGAGGTCGGTGGCGACCGAGGCGGCGTCCACGAACAGCTCGGTCAGGTCGATCTCCAGGTCGCCGGAGTCGGCCCGGCCCCGCACCGCCGGCACATCGATGCCCGGCTGCCAGCGGTGCGCCCGCGCCCGGCCCTTGCCGGCGGGCTCCTCACCGGCCTGGGCGAACGCCTTGAGCACGCCGAGGAAGTACTCGATGCGCTCAGGAGCCCGGTGGCGGGGCGCCAGCTCCCGGACCGCCATGTGCAGCGCGGAGGCCACCGGGCGGCGGATGGACTGCTCGGGACGGGCCTCGATCTTGCCGGTGCCCCACAGCCGCTGGATCGCCATCGAGCGGAAGGTGTTGAGCAGCACCGTCTTGCCGACCCCGCGCAGCCCGGTGATGATCATGCTGCGTTCGGGGCGTCCCCGGGCCACCCGCTCCAGCACCACCTCGAACTGCTGCAGCTCGCGGTCGCGCCCGGCCAGCTCGGGCGGGCGCTGCCCGGCGCCGGGAGCATAGGGGTTGCGCACGGGGTCCACGGTCTCGGAGCGTATGAGCTCATATAGCTGCGGCCGTAGATTTCCATAGAAAACGCCACGGCGTGTCGTCCGCCGCGCGCCACGGCACCGGGCCCTGTCCGCAACGCCCGCAGGTGTCGCCCCCATGCCGCCTCCCGGCGTGTGACCGCATGCCTCCCCACGAGTCGAACCTGTGTTCGACTGTTCGAACACAGTAGCGCATGCCGGCCCGTCCCGTCAGCAACCCCGGCGCGCCTAGACGGTCCGGCCCCGCTTGAACGCCTGGGCGACCTCCACCACCCTCCTGGCCTGGAACTCGATCGCCGCCAGCTGCGTCTCGCCGGGCGGGATCTCCCCGTTCTGCGAGGTGTGGCTCGTCCCGTAGGGGTTGCCGGAGCGGAACTGCACCGGGTCGGCGTAGCCGGGCGGGACGATGATCGCGCCCCAGTGGTAGAAGGTGTTGTTCAGCGCCAGGATGGTGGCCTCCTGCCCGCCGTGCTCGGTGGCCGCCGCGGTGAACGACGAGGCGATCTTGTTGATCAGCCGCCCGCCGCCCCACAGCGGGCCGGTGCTGTCGATGAACTGCTTGAGCTGGGCCGCCGGCATGCCGTACCGGGTGGGCGCCCCGAGCATGATCGCGTCCGCCCAGTCCAGGTCGTCCAAGGTGGCCTCGGCGATGTGCCGGGTGGCCTGGACGTGCTCGCTCCACATCCGGTTGGCGGCGATCACATCCGGCGGGGCCATCTCCCTGACCTTGCGCAGCCGCACCTCGGCCCCGGCCTTCTCCGCCGCCAGCCCGGCCGCCTTGGCCAGCTCGTACACCGTCCCGGTCGCCGAGTAGTAGATGACGGCAAGGCGCACCGGCCCGCTCAGGTCGTAAGACATGCGCACTCCCTTGGTCGCATCTGTGCCGCTTCGCACTCGGGGACCGTCCGCTCCCCGCCCTGGGACGATCCCGCCGCGGTCGTTCACCAGGGACGGTATCGGTCGATCGGCTCTCATACCGCCCGTCCGCGAGAGTTCTCGATCATCGGACGCGTGGGATTGCGCATACGCCGCACCGCCGGGACGGACGCCGGCGGGACCGTCTCAAAGCCCGCTCCGGACGGCCCATAGAAGGACGCACGGCCCGCAGGCTCCGGACTCAAGGATCAGCCGGGCGGCCCCGCCCGCGTCCCCGATGAAGATCAAGAACCGGGGCGGCGCAGCCCCGTCAGCGTGGCGTAGACGACGGTGTTGTCGCGGTAGGCCCCGCTGGACTTGTCGAAGGCGCCGCCGCAGGTGATCAGCCGCAGTTCCGCGCGGTTGCCGGTGGGGCCGTAGACCCGGCGGGTGGGGAACTCCTCCTTGCGGTACCGCTCCACGCGGTGGACGGTGAACACCGCGTCCGGCCCCGCGGCCCGGCCGATCGTGATCACATCGCCGGGGCGCAGCGCGCCCAGCCGGTGGAAGATCGCCGGGCCGGTCCCGGAGTCCACATGCCCGACGAGCACCGCCGCCCCGGCCTGTCCCGGCCACGGCCCGGCCGCATGCCAGCCGATCACATCATGGCGGCGGGGCGCCGGGAGCCGCCGGTCGGCGTCCACCTGCAGCGGTTCCAGCCTCCCGGCGTCCACCCCGATGGCGGGGATCGTCACCCTGACCGGCTCGGAGCGGGCGTGGAGCGGGGCGGCGGCCTCCACGGGGCGCGCCAACGGCCGTCCTTTGGCGGGGGCGGGCGGCTCTCCGTCCAGACCGGTGACGATCAGCGCCGCGCCCGCCGTTCCCAGCGCCACGGCGGCCAAGGCCGCCAGGCCGAGACCGGGCCAGGGCGACTTCTTCGCCGAATGCTTGCCCATCGGGGTTCACCGGCCGCGCCGCAGCCGCCGTCCCCATGCCAGGGCGCCGCCCGCGGCGGCGATGAGGAGCGCGCCCAGCCCGAGCAGGCGCGGGTCGGCCCCGGCGGCGCCGCCCTCGCCGGCCGACGTGCCGCCCTGGGGGACGGGCTTGACCTGGCCGCAGGTCGCCGGGAAGGTGGCCTCGGCGTACAGGGAGGGGTCCAGGTCGCTGAGGCCGGCGTCGGAGTCGTAGCGGCCGTTGCCGTTGACGTCGACGCCGTACTGGACGATGGTGACCCGGCCCGCTTCGAGCGCCGCCGCGACCCGGTCGGGCACCCGGAAGGCGCGGCGGTAGGAGAGGGTGCCGCCGGCGTCGGCGGCGGGCATGCGCGTCACCGCCAGCGCGCTTTGCGGCCCGGTGTCGCCCTCGGTGGTCAGGGAGACCTGGATGTCCCCGGTGTAGGGCACCAGCTCGGCGGTGCTGAGGGCGCCGTCGCCGGCCGCCTGCGGGGGCGGGCACGTGTCGCGCCCGCCGAAGCGCAGGTGCTGCAGGTGCGGCTGGTCGGCGGTCATCCCGCCGGTGGTGATCTCGACGGTGAGCAGGTCGCCGTCCAGCGCCATGGTCGCACTGCCGCGGGCGCCGGAGCCGCTCAGCGGCCCGAGATCGGCCTGGAAGACCCTGGCCTGCTCGGCGTGCCCGGGCGGGGCCGCCGCCGCGAGCGCCAGCGGCACCGCGAGCGCGGCCAGGGCCAGCCTGGTGCTGTCCACGCATCCCCCCTCGGGACGGCCCGGCGCCGCCCTGGGCACCGGGACGGCCGGCGGTTTCCCTCGGCCTTCCCCTTATCCCCGAGCCGGGTGACGACACCGGAGCCCTTCTCATCCGGGGTGGACTTTTACCGGTCGGCAGATGCGGCGCATGAATTTCTCAACGTGCACCTGTATTCACTTTTGCTTCTCTTGAGGAGCATTTCGCCGGTGGCGCGCGCTGTGCCCGTGGGATGGACATGGTTTGAGACGCGGCGCCGGCCTGGGAACTCGTTCGTGAGCATGATCCGCGCCCTCAGGCCGGCGCCGCGGCGCCGCTCGGCCGCGGGACGGGCCGGAGACCGAGCGGGGGAACGCGGGACCACTATTGCAACTAGTTTGCAACTACGGCAAGGCCGCAAGTAAGGCAGGAAACCTTCACGGCATCGCCCCCGCCGCCTTGACCATGGAGACGGCATGGTGCAGAAGGTTCCACGAAGAGCGGGGGGAGGCCGGTGGTGCAGGCTCCTGAACTGATACGTGATCACTGGTGGTGGCGGCCGGGAATGCGGCCCGGACGGCGGATGCTGCTGTGGCACCTGCTGGTGGACGACCAGCCGCAGGTGCGCGAGCTGGCCGGGCGCTTCCGGGAGCGCCTGGCCGGATTGAGCGGGCTGGACCCCGTCCCGGACGAGTGGCTGCACATCACCACCCAGATCGTGGGGTTCGCCGACGAGATCCCCCGGCACGAGGTCACCGCGATGCTCACGGCGGTGACCCAGTCGCTGGGGAAACTGCCGCCGATCACCGTCCGGATCGGGCGGGTGTACGTCTACCTGGAGGGCGTGGCCATGGGCATCACGCCCGAGCGGGCGCTCGACCCGGTGCGCGAGGCCATCCGCGAGGGCATCGCCCAGACCATCACCACCCACCACATGGACGACCTGGACGACCGTCCGGTGTGGACGCCGCATGTGTCGGTCGCCTACAGCAACGCCGACGGCCCCACGGCCCCGATCCTCAAGGCGCTGGCCGATCCCCCCGAGCCCTGCGAGTTCACGGTGCGCCGGGCCCACCTGGTGGAACAGGTGCGGGACGGCCACCTGTACCGGTGGGAACCGGTCGCCGCCGTTCCCCTGGCCGGCGCCTGACGTCCCGGGAGAGAAAATCAGTCGTTCCCGCCCGTCCCGGGTGGCCAGACTGGCGTCCATGAGCGTGCGCATCGACGATCCGGCCAGGCTCGGCCGGACCCTGCTGCCGGGCCGCCGGGTGCTCGGCTGGGCCGAGTGGGGGCCGCCCGACGGGATCCCCGTGCTGCTGTCACCGGGGGCGGCCACCGGACGGTGGCTGGGGGTCGGCGGCGGCGTGCCCGATGCGCTGGGCGTGCGCCTGATCTCCGTCGAACGGCCCGGAACGGGCGTCTCCACCCCACTTCCCGGCCGGACGTTCGCCGATCACGCCGCCGACATCGGCGCGTTCGCCGCGCTGCGCGGCCTCGGCCGGCCGCTCATGGTCGCCAACTCCCAAGGCGCACCGTTCGCGCTGGCCTGCGCCGCCGCGGGGGTCGTGGCGGGGCTGGCCGTGGTGTCGGGCGCGGACGAGATCGCCGCGCCCGCCTTCGCCGCCGCCCTGCCACAGGAGCTGCGCGGCCTGGTCGAGCTGGTGGCCCGCGACCCGGCCCGCGCCGAGCGCACCTTCGCGGGCTTTGGTCCCGAGGCGATGTGGGACCTGGTCATGAAGGGCAGCCCGGCCTGTGACCTGGAGGTCTACCAGGACGCCGCGTTCGCGTCCGCCTACCGCCGGGCCCTTGCGGAAGGGTTCGCCCAAGGCCCGGCGGGTTATGCGCGGGACACGGTGCTGGCGATGGGCCGCTGGCCGTTCGACCTGGCGTCCATCACCGTGCCGGTCGACCTGTGGTACGGGGAGGAGGACACCTCCCACTCCCCGGACAACGGGGCCGCTTTGGCCGGCCGTATCCCCGGCGCCGAACGTCATCTCGTCCCCGGGATCGGAGGGGCGGTGCTGTGGACCCACACCGAGCCGATCCTGCGCACCCTCCTGGACCGGGCGGGATGAGGAGAACCCGCCGGGCGTGGCGGCGAACGCCGGGGAACGCCCTAAGGCGGTCAGCCGATGCCCTGCTCGTCGGCGGTGGAACGGTGGGGCACCCGCTGAGCGGGGATCTGCCCCATGCGTCCGGCCTGGTAGTCCTCGAACGCCTGGATGATCTCCTCGCGGGTGTTCATCACGAACGGGCCGTAGCGGGCGATGGGCTCGCGGATCGGCAGCCCGCCCAGCAGCAGCACCTCCCAGCCGTCCTTGCTGGCCTGCGGCTGGGTGTCGGCGGCCCGCAGCGTCAGCGCATCGCCGTGCTCGGTGCGGGGCGAGCCGCCGAAGACCGCCAGCTGCCCCTCCTCCACCGGGCGGTCCTCCGGCCCGGCGACGCCGCGGCCGGACAGCACGTACAGCAGGGCGTTGAAGTCGGCGGGCCACGGCAGGGTGAGGCGGGCGCCGGGGGCGACGGTGGCGTGCAGGTAGGTGATCGGGGTGTAGGTGATGCCCGGCCCTTCGTGCCCGGCCAGGGAACCGGCGATCACGCGCACCAGCGAGGCGCCGTCGGCGCTGGACAGCAGCTTGATGTCGGTGGCGCGGATGTCCTGGTAGCGAGGCGGCGCCCACTTCTGGGCCCGCGGCAGGTTCACCCACAGCTGCACGCCGTGGAACAGCCCGCCCTTGGCGACCAGTTCCGGCGGGGGCTGCTCGATGTGCTGGATGCCCGCGCCGGCCGTCATCCACTGGGTGTCGCCGTCGGAGATGAGCCCTCCGCCGCCGGTGGTGTCCTGGTGCTGGAAGGCCCCGTCGATGATGTAGGTGACGGTCTCGAAGCCGCGGTGCGGGTGCCAGGGGGTTCCCTTCGCCTCGCCGGGGGCGTACTCGACGGCGCCCATGTGGTCGAGCAGCAGGAACGGGTCGGCCAGCGCCAGGTCCATGCCGGGGAAGGGGCGGCGCACCACGAAGCCCTCCCCTTCCAGCTGGCGGCGGGCGCGGACGACCTTGGCGACGCGGCGGCCGGCCCGCTCCGCCTCGGGCATGCGCGGCAGGCGCGGCAGGGTGAGCGGGTCGGCGGTGATGGCGGGCATCGTGACCTCCAGCGGTCGGAAGACGTACCGGGAACGTACCGGGGAAGGGGACACCTGAGCAGAACGTAGTTGAAATCTAAATTATTCCGGCGCGATGCGGGAGGCCCGATCCGCCCGGAAAGCCGGACAGCAGGCCACAAAATAGTTGAAACTTCAACTTAAAGACTATACTGGACGACATGAGCGAACCCCGATGGCTCGACGCCGGCCAGCAGCGGGACTGGCGCGCCTACATCGACGGCAGCACGCGCCTGCACGAGCTGCTGGACCGCGACCTGAAGGCCAAGCACGGGCTCTCGACCTCCGAGTACGAGATCCTGGTGCGGCTGTCGGAGGCGCCGGGCCGCGCGCTGCGCATGGCCGAGCTCGCCGAGCACGCCAGCCAGTCCCGCAGCCGGCTGTCGCACACCTGCACCCGGCTGGAGAGCAAGGGCCTGGTGCGCCGCGAAGCCTGCCCCAACGACAAGCGCGGCGTCTACGCCATCCTCACCGACGAAGGCTTCGCCGCCCTGGAACGCGCCGCCCGCGACCACGTGGAGACCGTGCGGCGCTTCTTCGTCGACGTCATCTCCCCCGAAGACCTCAAGGCCATCGGCCGGGCCTTCGGCGCGGTCGACGAGCACATCCGCGGCGTCCGCTGAAACCCTCCGGCCGCACTCACCCCATGAGGCCGGTGAGGAAACCCGCCGACAACAGCGTCAAGGCCACCCAGCCCCCCATCATCCCCAGGCCGTAGGGCCGCCAGGCGCCCCGCACATGCCAGGCGAACATGCCGCCCAGGCCGAACGCCAGCACCAGCAGCGCCACGAACTGCGGCATGCCCGAATCGCCCCGGCCCATCAGCGGCCCGTACATCATCACCAGGTCGATGAAGGCGAACGTGGCGAACCCCGCGGCGAACCGGACCAGATCTCCCCGGTCGACCTTGGCCAGGCGCTCCCAGGGCGGGACGGCGGGAGTCCGGATGATCGGCTCGGCCCGCCCGCGATCGGCGCCCTCCGATCCCAGCGCGAACAGCTCGTCCTCGAGAGTGGGGACGTCCTTGTCGTCCTGCCGGTCGGTCATCGCAATCCCTGCCGGTGCGTGGACAGACCATCTACCGGCACCGTAACGGATATCTTCCGTCCCGGCCCGGGAACACACCCGCGCCCCCTGCGATCGGTCCGGAGTGCCCGGGCACCTCCGCCGCCGTGCGATCCTGGAGACGTGGCTAAGAAACGCCTGATCAGCGTGGTTTTGGCGGCCATGGCGCTGGGCGGGGCGCCGGCCGGATGCGGCGGCGGCGAAGACCCCGACCGCACCGGTGCCGGAGAGAGCGTCTCCCCGCCCACGGCGAGCGGCCCGGCCGTCCCCCCGTCACCGGATCAGGACGACCGCCAAGCGGCCCGCTTCACCGCCGACATCAAGAAGGTGACCGCCGCGGACCTGCGGCATTCGTGGCGCGAGGGCTGCCCGGTGCCGCCCTCCCGGCTGCGGGCCATCGACATGACCCACTGGGGCATGGACGGCAAGGTCCACCACGGCCGCCTGATCGTCAACGCCTCCGCCGCCGAGGACCTGGTCGGCGTCTTCCGCAAGCTGTTCGACCAGAAGTACCCGATCGAACGCATGGAGCCGGTCGACAAGTACCGCGGCAGCGACTTCGACTCCATCGAGGCCAACAACACCTCGGCGTTCAACTGCCGCCAGGCCACCGGCTCGGGAAACTGGTCCCAGCACGCCTACGGCCTGGCGATCGACATCAACCCCTGCCAGAACCCCTATGTCTCGGCCTCCGGCCACGTCGCCCACAAGGACTGCGTGAAATTCAAAGACCGCTCCCGCAAGGACCCGGGCGTGATCCACAAGGGCGACGCCGTGGTCAAGGCGTTCGCCGCCATCGGCTGGGGCTGGGGCGGCGACTGGACCGGCACCAAGGACTACCAGCACTTCTCCAGCACCGGCCGCTGAGCCCCACCACACCGAAGGGGCAGGCGGTCGACGCTCCAAGCCCTGCCGCCGGACGGGGCGATGCCCCGAAACCCCGGGTCACCGCCCCCTTCGCCGAGCTTTCCAGCACGTAGTCCCGGTGGCTCGGGACGAGGACCTCGGCGATCTTCGAGGCCATGACGCCGCAGGCCACGGCACCGTCCCAGCCGCGCCATCCCCGCACAAGACCTGTGGGAACAGCGTGTTGAAAAGACTCACTGATCGCGTCGCAACGGGACAGCCCCGCCGGCAGGCCGCCGGTAGACCTTCGCCAGAGCCTCATCCAGCCCGCCCGGAGTGTCGGCGTGGATGAACTCGCCTGAACGCAGGCAGCCCACCGCCCGGACGCCGGCGCATACACCCGAGCCTCCGGGTAGTGCCTGGTCAGACCAAGCCAGGCAGCACCGACCTCCGCACGCTTCACCTCGCCCCCCAAGCGCGATCCCGGCTCGGAAAAGAGCGAGGACCGTAGGGCGTCACGAGCACCGTCCGGGGCCGCTTTCAATTCCGAAGCGCGGAGCCGCAGAGCAGCACTACGGATGGCCACGAAGCAGTGACGCGCCGCAACTCCGCCGTGACGATGACGGTAGGAGAGCGACGCGTCACACAAAGCACACTCTGTACCCCTATGGCAGGAGGTACAGACCGTACCCCTTAAGCGGCCAAGCCGAGGGTTCCGGCCAGATCCCGGACCTCATCGGCCACCGTCGCCGGGGGATCCGGCAGCATCGACGCCACCATGGACCGCGCGAACAGGCTGAACGCGAACGTGTCATAGCTGGCCTCACGGGCCTTCAGCATCAGATGCACGGCCGCGACGGGATCACGTTGCCGGTGGTGAGCGCGGGCCACCTCCACCAGGTACCGGGACTGACGGGTACGGCTCGGAACCGCGGCTGGATCGATCCGTCCGGCCGCCTGCAAAGCCCGCCCGGGCTTCTGCAGGTCGAGGTGGATGGTCACGGCGTAGTGCTCGACCATCCCCGTCCCGATCATCAGCCACGGGTGAATGTATCCGGGCAGGCGCCGAACGGCCTCATACGCCGTGTCGTGGTGCTGCCACGCCTCCCCTTCACGGCCCAGCTTGGCGTGAGACAGCGCAACAGCCAGATGCATGAGCGCATACAGCGCCTGCTCCTCCGTCGACCGCTCCGGCCGCAACATTCGCGCGATGTCCAAGGCCAGCTCGACACGGGCTTCAGCCGCCTCACCGACATCCCGCCATACGTGGTTGAGGTACCAGGCGGCACCGGCCATGGCGATGGGGTCATCTGCATCCTGGGCTGTGATCATCGCCCGGTCGCTGACCATGTAGACCAGTTCGGGGGCTGGTTGGAATGCGCAGTACAACTGCGTCAGATGGTGAATCTGCGCGAGCTGCCGAGCGGCCCGGCGCCGCTCGTCGCCCTGCAGAGAGCGGACGGCCGCACCGGCGTCAGCCAACAGCCCCGGTAGCAAAGGAGCAATGGCGTCCCGCTCGCGCCGTTGGCCGTGCCAGCGCTGCCATGCCTGCTGGACCCTGCCGGCCAGGACATCAGCCGCCACCGGGTTCGTCGTCTTGGCCGGGTAGGCGGTCAGAGCACGCTTGATGGTGTCCAGCGAGGGATGAGAGTGCTTGGTGTAGGCGGCCTGCGACAGACGCGCTTCGCCGGTCAGGTCGAACAGGTCGACTTCCAGGATGTCGGCCAGCCGGAGAAGCATCGGCAGCCTGGGCATGTCCAGGCGTCCGGTCTCCAGCCCTTTGACCCATTCGGCGGACCGGCCGACCAGGCCGCCGAGAACCGCACGGGTCTTTCCGCTGCGCTTGCGGTGGTAAGCGAGCCGCTTAGAGAAAGGTGCTCCTGGGTCAAGCACACTGATAATCTCGGGCATAGGCCCCACACCTCCGCTTGGGTGATGTCGCGTTTCCCAGGCTACGGTGTGGGGCCTCGGCGCGTCCGAGATCATTACGGGCCCGTTCCGGGGTCGGCTGGGCTATGACCCTCGTGAATGGGTGGCCCGGCGCTGTATCGGTGAACTTTGCCCTTGGCCGGATCCGGCATTTTGTAATCGTCTCACCACTGTGAGTATTGACCCGTGCGGTTGGCCTCCACCACCATGAAGGCGCCATTCCACTCCGACGTCGGAGGGAGCCGACATGGGAAAGCACTCCACGTCTCCACCGGAGGACAACCCCAAGCCAGAAGGTCCTCCCACCCAGGACGAACAGGGGCCTCCTCCCAAGGGGACGCACCGCAAGTGACCCCCGCGACCACCACGACACCTGAGTGGCTGGCCGAGGCGGTCGCCTCCGGGCGGTTGGACGCCGGATGGGTACAGGTGTTCGCCGCGCTGCCCCGGTCGCTGTTCCTTCCCGACGTGATCTGGCCGAAGGATCCGGACAGCGGTCAGAACGTGCGCGTCGACCGCCGCCGGGATCCCAGCGGCTGGGCGGCCTGGGCTGAGCAGGATGTCCCGATCGTCACCCAGTGGGACGACCAGCCTGACCCGGCCGCGGCCGGGCAGACGGCGACTTCCTCGTCATCGCAACCGTCGTTGGTCGCTGGGATGCTCGCCGACTTGGACGTCCGCCCCGGGCACCGGGTCTTGGATCTCGGTGTCGGGACCGGTTGGACCACCGCTCTGCTGGCCGCCCGGGTCGCAGCGGGCACGGTGGTCGGCATCGAGTACGACCCGGCCGTTGCGGAGGCGGCCCGGGCCCGCATCACGGCCGTGGGCCTGGTCGCTGATGTGATCGTGGGGGACGGTGCCGCCGGCTGGCCGGACGGCGCTCCTTATGACCGCGTCCAGTGCACCTACGCGGTCCGGCGCATCCCTACCGCGTGGGTGGAGCAGACCCGCCCCGGCGGGGTGATCCTCGCACCGTGGGAAACCACCCTCACCCACCAAGGCGCCCTGGTCCGCCTCACCGTTCAAGAAGACGGCATCGCCTCCGGCCCCTTTCTATGGCCGGTGCGGTTCATGGGCTCCCGCCCGGAACGCACACCACAGATCGACCGGAACGACTACCTCCCGCCCGGCGGGGGCTGGCCGCCCGGCACCGTCGAATCGGCCACTCGGCTGCGTCCGGCCGACCTATGGGACACCCCCTATGGCCCGGCGTGGTGGACGGTCGGCCTGCTGGTCCCCGACATGGTGTACGCCACCAGCAGCCGCAAGGACGGCACGGTTTTGGGCTGGCTGTTCAGCCTGCGATGCCGGTCCTGGGCCATCGCGTTCTTCGACGACGCCCCCGAGGCCGAGGTTTACCAGGGCGGCCCCCGCCGCCTGTGGGATGAGGTCGAGGCGGCCCACCGGTGGTGGACCGAACAGGGACGGCCCGGCCACGAGGACTTCGGGCTGACCGTCGGCCCGGACGGCGAACGGGTGTGGCTGCGCTCCCCGGACCGGCCGCTGCCTGCGACCTTGGCGGGGTAAGCGTCCACCGGCTGGGGCGAATCCCGGGGCGTGGAGGCGGACCTCTCCGATCACCCGCCCTTCTGCAACGCCGCTGCGGCGCGGAAGGTCATCTGCTCGGCCCGGAAGTCCACTGACGAGCCATCAGTCGGACACGAGGTGGGGAACAATCGTCGATCCGCCGGTGTGCCCCAGGCGGCGCCTCGAACGGGCGTTCTGGGGCACCACCGCAGATCGCACCATCCGCCGGGGCGTCGCGTTCCCCGGCGGGTTCAGGCGTGACGCTGGGCGGACGGGGCGAGGGCGGCGAACAGGCCGAGGCCGATGAAGGTGCCGCCGACGGCGTAGCGTTCGCCGCGCAGCAGGCGGGCGTTCCGGCGCAGCCAGGGGCCGATGACGCCGGCCAGGAGCGCATAGGCGCCGTCCGTGCACAGGCCCAGCAGGACGAACAGCAGCCCGAAGACGGTGATCTGCAGGGCGGGGGCGCCCTTGGCGGGGTCCACGAACTGGGGCAGGAAGGCCAGGAAGAACAGGGCGAGCTTGGGGTTGAGCAGGTTGATCAGGAAGCCCTCGCCGAGCAGGCGGCGCCGTCCCTTCGGGGCGGGTGCGGGCAGGTCTTGCCCGGCCTCCGGCGATCGGCGGCTCAGCAGCGTCCGCACGCCCAGGTAGATCAGATACGCGGCGCCGGCGTACTTGACCACCATGAAGGCCGTCGCGGAGTTCACCAGCAGCCACGACAGGCCCGCCACGGCCGCGGCCACCTGCACGAGCGTGCCGATGTGGACGCCGAGCACCGCGGTGACGGCCGTGCGGGAGCCGTGCCGCAGGCCCTGGGACACCACGTACAGGACGGCGGGACCGGGGGCGATCAGAACGAAAGTGGCCGCGATCACATACACGGCCATGGTCGACATACTCGGCATTGGCACACGCTAATCGGCCCGGCCGCGGCGAGTCATCGGATTTTCCCGCCCATCGGCCGGGCCTCACCGTCTCGGTGAACCCCTTTTCAACACGCCCTCTCCGCCGGTCGAGCCGGGGACGATGCCGTGATCTGGAACGTCACAGTGCCGAACGCCCTCGATGCTCCCACCCGCGGCGCCCGGGGCCAGGTGCTGAAAAAGGTCCGGTCTGGATCGTTTCAAGCGGCGACCAGGGTGGCCTGGATCCTGGCCAGGTGGCCCTGCAGCAGCTCGGCGTCGAAGGGGACCACGGCCGACTCGTACTCCTGGCCCAGGGAGTTGAGCGTCTGCATCCACTCCCAGCTGGCGGCGATCTCCGCGTCGATGCGCTGCAGCTTGTCGCGGACGGCCTCGCCGACCCGGTGCCGCATCACCAGGATGCGCCACTGGCCGAGGAAGCGGCGGAAGTCCCCCAGCAGCCCGGCCGCCTCCCGCACCAGCGCGGCGATGTCGTGCAGCGCGTCGTTGACCTGCTGCACCTGCGCGGACATCTCCAGCACGCCGATGCGGCTGGCGTCGCACAGCAGCGGCACCGCGCTCAGCGCGTCGGCGGGCGCGGCGCCGTCGACGACCTCGGCGGCGAACGCGGCGGCCATGTGGTTGTACAGGCCGGCCAGCGAGATCTTGAAACGCAGCTCCGCCACGTCCGAGCGCAGCCGGCCCAGGGAGGCCTGCAGCCGCTCCAGCGCGTTCACCGCATCGTGCATGGGCAGGGCCATCACGCGGGCCACGTTCGCCAGCACCGGGGCGGAGTCGGCGACCACGTCCGAGGCGTGCTGGGCGTCCTGCACGGAACGATCCAACCGATGGGCGATCTCAAGCGCGTGCGCCGAGGTGCGGGCGAACTCCTCGCTGAGGTTCTGGTACTGGGCCAGCCGGCCGATGAGGTCGCCCAGCAGCCGGTCCAGCGCCCTGCTGCCCTCCAGGACCTCGGCGACCGGGCCGTGCGCGCCGGGCCGGGCGTGGGCCAGCGACAGCAGGTGGCTCTTGGAGGAGAGTTCGGCCGGCAGCGTGTCGAGCATGAACTCGTCGTAGGAGCCGAAGCCGTGCTGCTGCAGCAGGGTTTCGATGGTCCTCATCCCGACCAGGGCGGCCTCGCGGCGGCCGGCCCCATGCGTGCGCATCGCCTCGCGCTCGACCTCGACCGCCTGCGCGTAGATCTGCTTGGCCAGCGCGAACATCGGCCCGTCCGGGACCATCCGGACGGAGATGTAGCCGTCGTGGAGCGGGCTGATCGTCGCGTACACCCAGTAGGAGCCGCCGGTCTTGGTCTGGTTGCGCACGTAGGCGCCGACCGCGCGGCCGGCCTGCAGCCGGTCCCAGATCAGGCGGAAGGCCCCGCCGGGCATGTCGGGGTGGCGGACGATGTTGTGCGGCGCCCCGACGAGTTCCTCCAGCGAGTATCCGGAGACCCGGGCGAACACGGAGTTGCCCTGCCGGATCACACCGCGCCGGTCGGTGGTCGAGAAGAACAGCTCCTGTAGCCCTAGTACGCCCGAGCGGATGTCACTTTCCGTCAATGTGGGGGCACTCACCGACCATCTCCATTCACGATGCGCACAGCAGGACGCCGGCGGGCAGGAAAAATTCACGAAAAACAAGTAGCTGCTTGTAAAATCTAGATCAAAAATAATGCGGGCGGCCACCTCGGCGAGTGTGAGATATGCCAAGGGTGTGAGATATGCCAAATCACCGGACCGCCCCGGGGACGGCCACCGGCCCCCGCCGCCCGCCGCCCCCACAGGAGAGTGAGCCGGTTCGGTCAAACGAACTCACGAGTAACATTTTGGATTTCAATTAAAATATATGGTCGCGGTATGACCGAGCTCCCGGGTGCGCTGATCGCCGGGCGGTACCGCCTCATCGCCGAGATCGGCCGCGGCGGCTGCGGCGTGGTCTGGCGGGCCCACGACGAACGGCTGCGCCGCGACGTGGCCGCCAAGGAGCCCCTCCCGCCCGTCCGGGCCGACCCGGCCCGCCTGGCCGAACGGCGCCGGCGCACCCTGCGCGAGGCCAGGTCGGCGGCGCGGGTCGCGCACCCGGCCGCCATCACCGTCTACGACGTGGCCGAGCACGACGGCCGTCCCTGGCTCATCATGGAGCTGATCAACGGCCGGGCGCTCAGTTCCCTGGTCAAACGGGACGGGCCGCTGCCCCCGCACCGGGCCGCCCGCATCGGCCTGCAGATCCTGGGGGCGTTGCAGGCCGCGCACGCCGCCGGGATCCTCCACCGGGACGTCAAACCCGCCAACGTCCTGATCGGCACGCTGGGCGGCCGGGACCGGGCCGTCCTCACCGACTTCGGGATCGCCGCCCGCGCGGACGAGCCGGTCCCCGCCGGTTCCGTCCCCGTCCTGGGGGCGCCCTCCTACACCGCCCCGGAGCGGGCGCGCGGCGAACCCGCCGTCCCCGCCTCCGACCTGTGGTCGCTGGGCGCCACGCTGTTTTACGCGGTGGAGGGGCACCGGCCCTACCCGGCGGCCGGCGCCGGCGCCGCCCGCCACGCCGTCTTGACCTGCGAGCCGCCCTACCCGGTCCACGCCGGCCCGCTGGCCCCGGTCATCACCGGGCTGATGCGCCGGGACGCCGCCGACCGGCTCACCGCGGCCCAGACCGCCGCGCTGCTCCACCAGGCCATCGCCCCGGCCCGGCACGCCCGCCGTCCCGGCCCCGCCCGCGCCGGACGCGGGGCCCCCGCACACACCGGACGGCAGGCCCTCGCCAAGGCCGCGGCCTTGATCGCGGGGAGGTCGGATGCGGGACGGGAGCATCCGCGTGCGGCGTCCGGACCGGTTCCCCGTCGGGCGCTCCAGCCGCCGGCGCGGAGGCGGCGAAGAACCGACGGGACCACCTGAGCGGTCACCCCGGCGCACCGCGGGCGGCATCCCGGAAGCGGTGAGACCGGGACGCTCGGAAAACACGACTGAGGGGCAGCGGCCCGGACGCCACTGCCCCTGGTACCGAGCGGAGAGTGTGGGATTCGAACCCACGAGGACTGTCCCCAGCCCTGGGCGCTTTCAAGGCGCCTGCACTAGTCCACTATGCGAACTCTCCATGCCATCGGTAGGCACCACGATAGCGGGACGCGCGGCGTGCTCGCGCGGCCCTTTTTCCGCGGGCGTGCGGCGCGCGCTCAGCGGGGCCAGGCGAAGCCGTCCGCCACGATGGCGGCGAGCTGCAGATACGCGTCCTGGCAGGCGGGGGAGAGCTGATCGAGGTCCACCTCGGCGCCCTCCTCCAGGTGGTCGTCGTAGGGGACGCGCACCACCGCCCGGCAGCGGCTTTCGAAGTGCTCTTGGAGCTTGTCCAGGTCGACGCTGCTCTTGGAGCGGGCGCGCACCATCGACAGCACCACCACGCCGCTGCGCACCAGGTCGCCGTGGCCGTGGGCGTCCAGCCAGTCCAAGGTGGCGCTGGCCGAGCGGGCGCCGTCCACCGACGGGGAGCTGACCAGCACCAGCTGGTCGGCCAGGCTCAGCACCCCGGCCATCGCCGAGTGCAGCAGGCCGGTGCCGCAGTCGGTGATGCAGATCGAATAGAACTGCTCCAGCACCTCGGCGACCGCCCGGTAGTCCTCGGCGCTGAACGCCTCGCTGACCGCCGGGTCGCGGTCGGAGGCCAGCACCTCCAGCCGGGAGGGGGCCTGGGAGGTGAAGGCCCGCACGTCGGCGTACCGCTGGATCTGGTCGCGCTCGTTGAGCAGGTCCCGCACGGTCGCGTCGGTCTCCAGGCGGACCTTGTCCGACAGCGTGCCGCGGTCGGGGTTGGCGTCCACCGCGATCACCCGGTCGCCGCGGAGCGAGGCCAGCGTGGCGCCGAGCCCCACCGTGGTGGTGGTCTTGCCGACGCCGCCCTTGAGGGACATCACCGCGACCCGGTGGTGGCCGCCGACCACGGGGGTGCGGGCCCGGGCGATGAGCTCCCGGCGGCGCCGCTCGGCGGCCGACTCGCCGGGGCGGATCGCGCCGCCGGTCGCCTTGAAGATCATCCTGCGCCAGCCGCCGGACGGCGCGGTCTTGCGCTCGCGCAGCAGGGTCTCGGCGCTCAGGCTCTCTGAGGTCGGCGGGGCCGTGGGCGGACGCTGCGGCACCTCCTGAAGCGGCGGCAGCGGTGCCAGCGGCGGCCCCTGCTGCGGTGCGGACGAACCGTAGTGCGCCGGCGGATAGGGCTGCGGCGGCCCCGGGTAGGGCCGGCCCTGGTAAGCGGGAGGAGCGCCGGGCGCCGCCGATCCGTCGGGGAACGCCTGGCCCTGCGGAGCCCCTGCCGGCGAAGCGGCGTCCTGCTGCGGCTGGCCCTGGTAAGCGGACGGGTCGCCGGAGAACGACTGGTCCTGCGCGGCGGGCGCCCCCGATGAAGCCGCGGCGT